>Ga0256405_10004752_pt1 | contig 24817 bp, 17 predicted proteins | sample RumenRJG_02DNA_FD_189096 | JGI IMG/M metagenome (GOLD analysis project Ga0256405, IMG submission 189096) | Bovine rumen microbial communities from Lethbridge, Alberta, Canada - RJG_02 | ecosystem: Host-associated > Mammals > Digestive system > Stomach > Rumen | place: Canada: Alberta... | reverse complement strand
GCCACGACGCCCTCAAGGAACATCCCACCGGCATCGCGGCCCTGATGGAGCCCCTCATAATGATGATACACGACATGGCCCGCGAGAACATAGGCGAAGACGACTACCGCCGCTACTCGCCATATCTGCTCACGGCCTTCCTCTTCATCCTGCTGAGCAACGTCATCGGCATCATCCCCTTCTTCCCCGGAGGAGCCAATCTCACGGGAAACATCGCCTGCACCCTGGTGCTTGCTCTTTTCACCTTCTTCACCGTGAACCTTACGGGCACGAAGCATTACTACAAGGAGATTTTCTCGCCGGACGTGCCCGGCGTGCTCAAGCCCCTGATGGCCGTCATCGAGACCTTCTCCGCCCTGGTGAAACCCATATCCCTCACCATCCGACTCTTCGCGAACATGCTGGCGGGGCATATACAGATACTCTGCATGGTGAGCATCATTTTCATCATGGCCAAGTACGGCCCTGCGATGACGGGCGGCGCCACGGTCATAACGCTTCTCTTCGGAATCTTCCTGGACGTGCTGGAAATCCTGATTTCCTTCATCCAGGCCTACATATTCACAATGCTGTCGTCCATCTATATAGGTATGGCGCGCGCAAAAGGAGAATAACAACTTAAATCGTTAATATTATGTTACTCACAATCATTCTTCAGGCAGTTGCCGGTGCGGCTTTCGGAAAAGCCGGCGCCGCAGTCGCAGCAGCTCTCGCAGCATTCGCTGCAGGATACGGAATCGGCAAGGTCGGCTCCGCCGCGATGGAAGCCATCGCCCGCCAGCCCGAGTCCGCAGGCAACATCCGTTCCAGCATGATCATCGTGGCAGGTATGATCGAAGGCGCCGCCCTTCTGGGCATCATCGTCTGCCTCCTTGCAATCGTAATCAAGTAAAAAATGAATCTGATCACTCCGGATACCGGCCTTCTGTTCTGGATGGTCCTCATTTTCGGCATCGTGTTCTTCATCCTTGCCAAGTGGGGCTTTCCGGCGATTACCGGTATGGTGGACAAACGCAACGAACACATCAGCGAGAGTCTTCGCCTCGCCGATGAGGCTCAGGCGCGCATGTCGAGGCTTGCGGAGGAGCAGGAAAAGCTCATAGCCGAAACCAGGCAGGAGCAGGGTCGCATCCTCAAGGAGGCGGCCCAGGCCAGGGCGGAGATCCTCGCGCAGGCGAAGGAGGATGCCAAGGCGCAGACTGCCGAGATGGTGAGCAAGGCGCGTGAGCAGATAGAGAACGAGAGGGAGTCGGCTCTCCGGGATATCCGTCGGCAGGTTGCCTTGCTGTCGGTGGATGTAGCGGAGAAAGTGCTTCGCTCTAAGCTCGACAGCAGTGTGGAACAGCAGAAGTTGATAGATCGTTATGTAGATGAATCAAGGAGCAGTAGCTAGCAGGTACGCCAAGGCTTTCCTGGAACTGGTAAAGGAAAGCGGCAGGGGAGAGCAGGTCTTCGCTCAGGTGAGGGCCCTGCTTAAGGACGCGTCGTCCGCCCCGCAGCCGCTGGAGCCGGACATCGAAAAACTGGTGCTGCTGCTGAGGCGGAACCGCCGTCTGGATTGTCTCAAGTTCGTGCTGAACGATTTCGTCCGGCTTTGGTGCTCCGATCAGAAGATCCTTCTCGCCCGGCTGGTCACCGCCGTGCCTTCTCCCGGCCTGCCTGAACGCATCGAGTCCCTTCTCAAGGACCGCAGCGGCTGCAGGATAATACTTGAAACCGAGGTGGATCCGGATTTGCTCGGAGGTTTCATTATCGAATTGGAAAATGAAACCTTGGACGCCAGCGTTCGCCGCCAGATCGACGACATCCGCCGTTCCCTCGTACAAAAGAACAACAGAATCATATGACGCAGAATACTATCAAGCCCAGCGAGATTTCCGACATCCTGCTCGGACAGCTGAAAGACATAGATACCACCGTCCACTTCGAAGAGACCGGCAAGGTGCTCCAGGTGAGCGACGGGGTTGCCCGCATCTACGGCCTGGTGAACGCCGAGGCCGGTGAGCTGCTGGAGTTCGACTCCGGTGTGAAGGGCGTGGTGATGAACCTTGAGGAGGACAACGTGGGCGCCGTGCTTCTCGGTCCCACCGACCAGGTGAAGGAGGGTATGCCGGTCCGCAGGCTGGGCCGCATCGCTTCCATCAATGTGGGAGAAGGGATGGTCGGGCGCGTGGTGAATCCGCTCGGAGAGCCGCTGGACGGAATGGGCGAGATCAAGGGGGAGACCTTCGAGATGCCTTTGGAACGCAAGGCTCCTGGCGTGGTTTTCCGCGAACCGGTCACCGAGCCTCTGCAGACAGGCCTCAAGGCTGTGGATTCGATGATTCCAATCGGCCGCGGCCAGCGCGAGCTCATCATCGGCGACCGCCAGACCGGAAAGACCGCCCTCGCCATCGACACCATCATCAATCAGCGCAGCTGCTTCGAGGCGGGAAAGCCCGTCTACTGCATCTACGTGGCCGTCGGGCAGAAGGGTTCGACCGTCGCGTCCATCGTTGAAACCCTGCGCGCAAAGGGGGCCATGGACTATACCATCGTCGTAGCGGCGACTGCGTCCGACCCCGCCGCAGTGCAGTATTATGCGCCTTTTGCGGGCGCTGCCGTCGGGGAGTACTTCCGCGACACGGGCCGTCCCGCGCTCATAGTCTACGACGATCTCAGCAAACAGGCGGTCGCCTACCGCGAGGTGTCGCTGATCCTGCGCCGTCCTTCCGGGCGCGAGGCATATCCGGGAGATGTCTTCTATCTTCACAGCCGCCTGCTCGAGCGTGCCGCCAAGATCATCGGCCAGCAGGAGGTCGCGGAGCAGATGAACGATCTGCCCGAGTCGCTGAAGGGCCGCGTCAAGGCCGGCGGCTCGCTCACCGCCCTGCCCATCATCGAAACACAGGCGGGCGACGTTTCCGCCTACATCCCCACGAACGTGATTTCCATCACCGACGGACAGATTTATCTGGAGAGTTCGCTCTTCAACCAGGGCTTCCGTCCTGCAATCAACGTCGGTATTTCGGTGTCGCGTGTGGGCGGCTCCGCGCAGGTTAAGAGCATGAAGAAGGTCGCGGGCACGCTCAAGATCGACCAGGCGCAGTACAACGAGCTCGAGGCTTTCAGCAAGTTCAGTTCCGACATGGACAAAGTGACTGCGATGGCGCTGGACAAGGGACGCAAGAACAACCGTCTGCTGATTCAGCCTCAGTACGCACCCATGCCCGTGGGCGAGCAGGTGGCCATTCTCTACTGCGGCACGCACGCCCTGATGGCGGATATCGCCCTCGACAAGGTTTCCGAGTTCGAGCGTCTGTTCCTCGACCGGATGCGCGCTTCGCACAAAGACGCGCTGGACACTCTTTCCGCCGGCAAGATCGACGAAGGAGTGGAGGCAGTGCTGCAGAAAGTCGCGGCCGAAGTTTGTTCGCAGATTAACGCTTAGGTTTCATGGCATCGCTCAGGGAGATAAAGGATCACATCGCGTCGGTGCGCAGTACGCTGAAGATTACTTCGGCGATGAAGTTGGTGGCTTCGGCGAAGCTCCGCAAGGCGCAGCAGGCCGCGGAGGGCATACGGCCGTACACCGCCGCGCTGTCGCAGATGCTCGCTGCGGTGCTCGCGGACGGGCAGGGTAGTCCGTCCGCCTCCAAGCCCTCCGCGACGGGCAAAGGGCCGGGCCGTGTCCCGCAAGGGGAGCCCGGTCCCGGCATTGCCCGTCCGATGGCTGACGCGCCTGCCATTCCTGACGGCCGTGCGCAAAACGGGGCAATTTACGCACGGGAGGCTGATTTTGGAGGGCCTCGTGCGCAAAATCAGGCTTTTTACGCACGGGAAACAAGTGGAGCGGATGTGGCTGGGGCTGGAAGGGTGGCCATCGTGGCGGTGGCGAGCAATTCGTCGCTGTGCGGGGCGTTCAATATCAATGTAGTGCACCGCGTGCAGGAGCTGGTTGCGGAGTGCAAGGCCGACGGAGCCGGGGTGGAGGTGATTTCGGTTGGGCGGAAGATGGCGGAGGCGATGCGCAAGATGGGGTTTGCGCCGGAAGATCATGCCGATCTCGTCGGCCGCAACAGTTTCGAGAAATCGTCGGCGTTCGCGCAGGAGCTTATCGACGCTTTCAATTCCGGGCGTTTCAGCCGCATTCTGCTGGTATACAATCATTTCGTCAGCACCGCTTCGCAGAAGGTCGTGGCCGAAACATACCTGCCGTTCGCCTCGGCGCTCACGGATGGGCTATACCCTCCTCAAGCCGGCCTGACGGCCCCTCCCAGCGGAGCTGGGCCCCTCCCACTTCATCCGTGGGCGGATAGGGCGTCCGGAGGGTATAGCCCATCCGCTGCGAATGCAACAGGAACTGCAGTAGACAGCGAATACATCCTCGAGCCGTCCCGGGAGGAGATCCTTGCGACGCTGCTGCCGCAGGTGATGCGCCTCCGGATTCATACGGTGCTGCTGGATTCGATCGCTGCGGAGCATGCGGCGCGTATGCTTGCGATGCAGGCCGCATCCGACAATGCCGAAGATCTGCTCTCCGAACTCACACTCGAATACAACAAGGGCCGCCAGCAGAAGATCACATCCGAAATCCTCGATCTCGTGGGAGGAGCGCAGCAATGACGGCAGTGATTCTTGCAAACGGGGAATTCCCCCGCAGGGAGTATCCGCTCTGGCTGCTGAAAAATGCCGACGTGGTGGTCTGCTGCGACAGCGCCTTGAATGTGCGGCACTTGCGCAGGCTCGGCGTTGAGCCGGCGGCAGTGGTGGGGGACTTGGATTCCATCTCCGATGCGGAGCGCAAATCCCTGGGAGACAAGGCGGTAAAGGTGGAGGAGCAGGATTACAACGACCTCAACAAGGCCTTCCTGTGGTTGAGGGAGAACTGCCCGGAGGCGACGGAAATCCAGATACTTGGCGCCACAGGTAAAAGCGAAGCCCACGCGCTGGGCAATCTGTCATATCTCCTTTTCTGGGAGAAGCAGTATGCTTTGGACGCCTCCGGAATCAAGGTGGAGATGGTGTCCGACTACAATACCGCCTTTGCGGTCTGCGACAGTTGCGAACTCCACATAGGAGAAGGAAGAAAAGTTTCATTTTTCGCGCAGGACCCTTCCCTGCGCATCAGCACCACCGGCCTGCGCTGGCCTCTCGACGGGCTGAGTTTCGATTATTGGTTCAGAGGCACTTTGAACAGGGCCGAAAACGACGTGGTCAAGCTCGTTTTCAATCATCCCGGAGATGTCCTTGTTATTCTGGATTAAGCACTTATACTCTTATAAGGTTCGCGCGCGAAAGGGAGTTTTTAAAATATTTTCAAATTTTTTTCTCTTTCAATTTGAAAGAATTCTGCCGGATTCTGGTTTCAATTTGCAAGTCCCTTTTTAAATAAATTGCAAAATAAATGCAAAAAAATTTAAAAATCCTTAAAGGACATTATTTAAAGGCATTTTTAAAAAGTTTGCAATTGTAATTATTTTTTCCGAAATTGCCGGCTCAATGTACTTTGAGCGTAAAGTATAGAAACAAGGCTAAAAGTATAGTTAGTATAGTTTATTGTTTAATTAAAAAAATGGCTTATGAGAAAATTTAAGCTCTTTCTTGTTACAGTCGTTGCGACCCTGATGGCCAGCGTTGCTGCAAATGCGCAGAACATTACGGTCAAGGGCGTCGTTCTGGATGGCGCAGGCGAGCCTGTTCCATCTGCGGCTGTTCTTGTGGACGGAACCACCAAAGGGACCACCACCGATCTTGATGGTAGGTATTCGATCAGTGTACCGTCAAATGCCACTCTGGCCTTCACATCCATCGGATATGTAGAGCAGAAAGTGGAAGTCAATGGGAAGGCTGTTATCAATGTGGTCCTCGCAGAGGATGCTCAGCAGCTCGAAGAAACCATCGTCGTAGCATTCGGTACTTCGACCAAGGAGTCCTTCACCGGTTCCGCAAAGGTAGTGAAGTCGGACGAACTGGCTAAATCCCAGGTCAGTGCCGTAACTTCTGCCCTTGCAGGTCAGGTCGCCGGTGTTCAGTTGACTCAGGCATCCGGTGCTCCCGGTACCGCTCCTACCATCCGTATCCGCGGTTTCAGTTCCCTCAATGCAGGCCAGGAACCTCTGTACGTGGTTGACGGAGTGCCTTACGACGGAGCAATCGGACGTATCAATCCTGCCGACGTAGAAAGCATGACCGTTCTCAAGGATGCTGCATCCAATGCCCTTTACGGCGCACGTGGCGCGAACGGTGTCATCATGATCACCACCAAGAGAAGCAAATCCAAAGATGCAGTCGTGACCTTCGATGCCAAGACCGGTGTCAACAACCAGGCGATGAAGGAGTATGACTATATCACCAGCGTGCCCGCATACTACGAGGCACACGCACTTGCCCTCCAGCACTACTATATGCATGAGAAGGGGCTGTCCAAGCAGGGTGCCATAGAGGCTCTGAACGGTGTCATCACCGGACATCAGAACAGCGGCGGTCTTGGTTATCAGGTATATGATGTCCCTGCCGGACAGGCGTTCATCGGCATGAACGGCAAGGTCAATCCCAATGCGACCCTCGGACGCCTCGTTACCGACGATGAAGGCAACCAGTTCTGGGCTCAGCCTGACAACTGGAAGGACTATGCATATCGTACCGGACATCGTCAGGAATACAACGTGAGCGTTACCGCCGGTTCCACCCGCAGCAACTTCTATGCTTCAGTAGGTTACCTCAAGAATGAAGGTATCACCCGCAATTCCGACCAGACCCGTTTCACCGGCCGTCTCAAAGCAGACTATCAGGCAAAGAGCTGGCTCAAGGTCTATGGAAACATGTCCTACACCAAGTATGACAGCAACTCCCTCGGCAACAACGGAACAAGCAACTCCACCGCCAACATCTGGGCCTTCACCACGCAGATCGCTCCTATCTATCCTCTCTATGTGAGGGATGCAGAGAAGAATATCGTGATCGACAAGTGGGGCTTCGAGCAGATGGACTATGGTGACGGCATGCTCGGCGGACTTGTACGTCCTTATATGGTGAACGCGAACCCTCTCTTCGCCAACGTGGCCAATACCCGTTACAGTGAGGGCAATGCAATCAATGCATCCGGGGCCGCCGACTTCACATTCCTCAAGCATTTCAAGTTCACTCTCAATGCTACCGAGAACGTAGACGAGTATCGCTACACCTCCGTACAGAATCCTTACTACGGACAGTTCGTGTCCTCCAAGGGTTCCGTTGGCAAGCAGCACACCCGTACCACCGCTTTCAACACTCAGCAGATCCTCAACTACAATCAGGATTTCGGCAAACTGAGCGTTGGCGCCATGGTTGGTCACGAGTACTATGTTACCGACGGATATTTGCTCTATGCTGCAAAGCAGAACATGTATTCCCAGGACAACAAAGAACTTGGCGGTGCAATCAAGGATAACGCCTCCGCAGATTCCTACACCACCAAGTATAATGTAGAAGGTTACTTCTCCCGCTTGCAGGCAGATTACGACGGCAAGTACTATGCAAGCGCTTCCTTCCGTCGTGACGCTTCTTCCCACTTCGCAGTGGATCACCGCTGGGGTAACTTCTGGAGTTTGGGTGGAGCATGGATCGTCAGCAAGGAAGACTTCTTCAATGTCCCTGCAGTCGACGTCCTCAAACTCAAGGCATCCATCGGCAGCCAGGGTAACGATGACATCGGTGCCTATCAGTATACCGATACTTACACCGTCGCTCCTTCCGCTGGTGAAGTTTCCGTGGCATTCGCACAGAAGGGTAATCCCAACATCACATGGGAAACCAACACCAACTTCAACGCCGGTCTTGAATTCACTCTCTTCAAGGGTGTCATCGACGGTAGCGTTGAGTACTTCAAACGCAACACCACCGACATGCTCTTCTGGTTTGCAACCGCTCCTTCAGTCGGTTACACCGGATACTACGACAACATCGGCGACATGTATAACAAGGGTATCGAGTTCTCCATCACGGCGAATCTCATCAACACAAAGGATCAGCACCTTTCTGTCAATTTCAACGCTACCCACTACAAGAACAAGATTACCAAGATCGCTGATGACCTCAAGACCCTTAACATCGAAGGCGTAGGCGGTTACAACAGCGGAATGTACTATATCGGTGAAGGACTCCCTATCTACACCAAGTACATCAAGAAGTATGCAGGTGTCGATGCTTCCACAGGTAAGTCTCTCTGGTACAAGAATATCCTTGACGATAACGGCGATCCTATAGGACGCGAGACCACCGACAACTACTCCAATGCCGACTACTATCTTGGCAAGGATCCCATCCCTGCTCTCTATGGCGGTTTCGGTATCTCCTATGACTGGAAAGGCTTTGATTTCTCTATCAACTGCTCCTACCAGATCGGCGGTGAAATCTTCGACAACGGTTACCAGCAGCTCATGAACTCTCCTACTTCCGGATCCACAGGTTTCAACTACCACAAGGATCTGCTGAAGGCCTGGACCGAAGAAAATGCCAATTCAGACATTCCCCGTTTCCAGTATGGAGACCTTTATTCCAACGCTTCTTCCGACCGCTTCCTCACCAAGGCAAGTTATCTGAACATCGAGAACATCAATGTCGGTTACACCTTCCCTTCCAAACTCACCAGCAAGGCAGGCATCGCATCCCTGCGTGTTTATGCAGCATGCGAGAATGTAGGTTATTGGTCTGTAAGGCAGGGTCTGGATCCCCGCACATCTTACTCGGGTGACTCCGCCTTCACTTCTTACCTCCCTATCAGGACTATCTCCGGGGGCGTAACTCTCAAGTTCTAATCAAACATAGGAGAACAGTATTATGAAAAATATATTTGGAAAAATAGCGATCTTCGGTCTGGTTCTCGTACTTGGCAGCAGTTGCATCAAGGAAACCTTCCCTATGAGCGATACCGCCACCAAGGAACAGCTTGCCACTTCTTCCTCGGCTCTTACCGCCATGGTTAAGGCTATCCCTGCACAGATGGCTACCGGATATCTGGTTTACGGCCAGCAGGAATGGGAATTCGATATGGCTTGGCCCGGCCTAATGATTATACTTGACAGCGTAACAGGCGAAATCATCGACAACGGCGATTCCGGTTATGACTGGTATTCTTATTGGAGCTGCCCCGCCAATGGCCTTGCTGCAGAATATGCAACCTCCTACGTTCCCTGGAGGACAATGTTCATGTTCATCAAGAGTGCGAACGACGTCATCGGCGCAGTTGATGTTGAGAATGCAAATGATGAGCAGTTGAATTATCTTGCACAGGCTCTTGCATACCGTGCACTGTTCTATATGACATTCGCAGACATGTATGAGTACAAGGCTCCTACCGATCCTGCAGTGAGTGCCAGTTACAAACCCGAGAACGATATCCTCGGTCTCACCGTTCCGCTCGTAACAGACGCCACCACCCAGGAAGATGCGAAGAATAATCCGCGCGTCCCTGTCAAGGATATGTATGAGTTCATCATCAACGATCTTGATAATGCCGAAAAGTATGTAGATACTGAGGCAACCGGAGGATCCCTTCTCCCTAACCTTGCTGTTATTTATGGTCTGAAGGCCCGTGCATACCTCAAGATGGGGTCTGACGGTGTCGCCGGCGCATACGAAAAGGCCGCCGAATATGCCGACAAGGCCATTACCGCTCACGCCGGTTCCCCTCTTACCCAGGCACAGTGGGAAGCCCCTGCTACCGGATTCAACAGTTTTGCTGCCAACAGCAATTCCTGGATGTGGTACATCAGTTATTCGGCTGAAACCATTGGCAACCTGAACACTTTCGTCGCCCACATGAGCGGTGAAGAGTGCTGGACAGCGTATGGATGCGCAACCGGACGCGGTATCTCCAAAAGTGTATATGAGAGCATCCCCGATACCGACTGGCGCAAGCACAGCTGGATAGATCCCAAAGGATACTCCTATTATGATTATCCTCGCAACAGGGATTTCTTCTCCGCTCCTTCCGGATACGGTTCCAACCGTAAACTCAATCCTTACACATCAATCAAGTTCCGTCCCGGTGAAGGCAATTACAGCGTTTACAAGACCGGCGGCGCTACCGACGTTCCTCTTATGCGTGTTGAAGAAATGTACCTCATCAAGGCAGAGGCTCTCGCACTTGCAGGAGATGTCCCCGGTGGGAAGGCCGTTCTCAACAGCCTGATCCAGACTCGCGACTCCGCTTATGATTGCACCTCTGTTCCGGACAACTTCTTCCAGAACGAAGTTTACTTCCAGAAGAGGATTGAACTCTGGGGTGAAGGCCTTATCTTCCACGATGCAAAGCGAATCGGCGCAGGTATGAAGAACGGTTATCCCGGAACCAATGCCGAGGCTGACTTCCGTATCAACTGCACGGGTGTATGCCCCGCGTGGAACTTCACCATCCCTCAGCGTGAGGTCAACGGCAATCCTGCCATCGACGGATACAACAATCCTGATCCTAGTGAGGCTCTCGAAGCTTGGGAAGAATAATCCTTAATTAGTGTAGATATGAAAAAGATCAATTATATTCTCGCATTTCTCGCTGCAGGTGCTCTGGCATTCGCTTGCACAAGCAAGGAAGAAGCCTACACTCCCGGCGAGCCCGAAGTTGATGGATGCTACAGGGTTTCGTTCCCTAAGCAGACTGTGCTCAGTTCTTACGAGCTCGATCCCAACGATGCTTCTGCCAGCACCGTTACCATCAAGGCCAAGCGTCAGGTCACTACCGGCAAGATCACCGTTCCTCTGATTGTCGAGCAGGTTCCTTTCGATTCCGCATTCGTGTTCACGCATACAGACCTTGTGTTCGAAGACGGAGAGAATGAGGCCACCTTCGAAGTCTCTTTCCCGGAGGCTGCAATCGGTGTGGAATACAAATGCCACATTATGGTTACCGACCCTCAGTATGCTTCTCTTTATGCCAAGGACACTACTTACGTCTCTTTTACCTTCCTTAAGGTATCCTGGGAAACCGTTGCAACGGGCACTCTCAACTCCTGGTGGATGGAAGGCGATGTTGAAGATGTTGTGTTCCAGCACTGCTTAACCTTCCCTGAACGTTATCGTTTTATCGATCCTTGGGGGACAGGCGTGAATCCTCTGTTCACGACCGATGGTGAAGAGAAAACGGACAAAGATGGAGATACATATCTCGTCATGCGCGTTGCTCCTCAGGAGCTTAACGATACCTATGGCTCTTATGGCATGATCAGCTTCCGTGACGTTGCTTACTGGCAGGGCGATGACTCTTATGCCGATGCAAACAAGTACTATCCTGCTGACAAATACTGCCAACTCTGGTTGCAGTGGTTCGTTTCTGCTGGTAGTCTTGGTTACGGTTACGAAGTGTTCCAGGGCAAATAACAGACACCCTAATATTCGGGAGGCCATCGTTTGGCGGTGGCCTCCTTTTTTTGATATGAAGCATTTATTTTTATCGTTGTCGCTGCTGGCGCTGGCACTGGTATCCTGCAAGGACCCCTTGGAAGAGGCGACCCCTTCGGTGCTCAAGGTCAGTTCGGAAAAATTTGCGGATGAATCCGGCGTGGCACACGAAGTCACATTGAAAGTCACGAGCGAAAAGGCATTCGAGGTGAAAACAAATAATTCCGAATGGATCAGCACATCCATTGGGGAGAGGTTGAAAGATGTAACGCCTGTTACTCTTAAGTTGGAAACGAACGGCGGCTTCGACTCCAGGACTGCTACCTTGACTGTAGTTGCCGGCAAAAAGAGCGTAGATGTTACTGTTTCCCAGTCACCGATAGGCAAACTGCTGCCTGTGCAGGAGATTACACTTACAAACCTCAAAGCGACGGTCCTTTCCCTGCGCTTTCCGGACAAATGGACCCTTTCCTGCAGGAATGCTGACGGAAGTCCTGCTACATGGTTCTCGGCCGATGCCGACTCCGGTACTGCCAATGTCTCCAAGGTAGTGTCTTTCTGCGCCTCGAGTGTTAATCTCGACGGCGAAGACCGCAAGGGAAGTGTTGTGGTGAACCTGTCAGGCGCCGAGTTGAAGATCGGAGTCACCCAGCCGGTTACCGACCTGCTTGCTCCTGCCTTCGGTGTATACAATTATGACGGCAATGGTGCTTCATTCGTTTACGATGAGTATGCTCATCAGACTTCCATGCTGAAGAAACCGGGGGCATCATGCGATTTCCGCATCATAATACCATCCAAAAACCAGTTCGTCGTCTTCGGTTCACTCCCTTCTTCCATGAAGAAAGGAGACAAGGTGGATTTCAATCTTGTGCAGAACGTATTGCCTTCGCTGGGATATGAGACGGCGGTTTCGGCGGAGGTGGTACAGATCGAAACGGACAAGGTCTGGCTGCTCGATGGCGAAGTTTGTTATGTTGTCAGGAAATAGAGGAATACCTTATGAAAAAGTATATATTGTTGTCTGTCGCATTCCTTTTCTTGTACATATCGCTTGATGCGGCACCTGCATATCCCTATCCCATAAAATATCGTCAGCCGGACGGGAGCATTATAGAAATTACCCTGCATGGCGATGAATTCTGGCACTACACAACTTCCGGAGGGAAGGTGGTAGAACTTGGGGACGACGGCTTCTATCATCCTGCCGTAAAGCCCTTCTACAATCCGCAGAAACGCAGGATGAACAATCTTTCCCGTCCGATCGTGCCTGCAAGGGTGGCCGGACGCAAGTCCATTTCCATAGGAAAGAAGAGATTCCCCGTTTTTCTGGTTGAATTCTCCGATCTGAAATTCACAGTGGAGAATCCTGTTGAAGCCTTTTCAAAAATGCTTAACGAGCGCGGTTACTCCGAGAACGGAGGTACGGGTTCGGTGTATGATTACTACTACGAGAATTCATGCGGACAGTTCGATCCTGTCTATGACGTCATAGGCCCCGTTACCCTCAGCAAGGGCTTTGCTGAATATGGCGGCAACAATGACGATGGCTCGGACAAAGATGCCCGGGGGGCTTTCGTTGAGGCCTGCAGTCTGGCTCTTGCCCAGAATCTGATCGATTTTTCTCAATACGACAATGACGGCGACGGAATCATAGACAATCTGTTCTTCTATTTCGCCGGTCACAATGAAGCGGAAGGTGGCAGTAAAGATGCCATCTGGCCCCACCAGTCTTATCTTGGAAACTTCTCTGCCAATGGCGTGCGCGCCGGGTCTTACGCTTGTACGTCGGAGTACAGGGGCAGTTCGGGCACCACGATGGCCGGCATCGGCACTTTCTGCCATGAGTTCGGTCACGCACTCGGGCTTCCGGACTTCTACGACACCGACTATGAGAAAAACGGAACTGCCGATGCCGTCTACGCGTTTTCGCTGATGTGCAACGGCAATTACAATAACAATGGCCGCACACCTCCCTATCTGGGCGCCCTTGAACGCTGGATTCTCGGCTGGATCGAGGACCTTCCTGAACTCATAACTTCCCAGGACGTAAACATGCGTCCTGTATACGAAAACGGAGGATGCACCACGCCCACTTCGGTTGAAGGAGAGTTCTTCCTATACGAGGTGCGAGATGGCTCCGGTTGGGACCGTTATATCAAAGCCTCAAATAAAGATAATCCTCCCAGCGGGATGCTTGTCTATCATGTGGATATGTCCGATGGCAATTTAATCTCTTCCTACCCTGCAAGCTCCCTTTGGTCCAGCAACGACCTCAACTGCTATAGCAGCCATCCCTGCTACTACATAGTGCGGCCGACCATATCCTACAGCTCATATCAGGATCTGATGTTCCCTGGCACATCCGGTACTACCACCTTTGAAGGCGTGGACTGGGCTAAACAGGAGAGCGGTTACAAACTCACGGACATCGCCTACAATGACGGCACGGCTGCGTTTAAACTCAGCGCATTCGAAAACAGAACTCTGTCCGGCAAGGTGAACGACAGCAAGGGGCGCCCTCTTCAGGGTGTTCAGGTCTCGGTGACCTTTGACAGCGATGCCGCAATGGCCGCTTTGAAGTCTTCATCGAAGCTGCTTGCCCCTGCCTCCATAAAGAGACTCTCATCCTTGCAGGCTACTACTGGAGAAGACGGCAGTTATTCCATAGAAATACCTGTTTCCGCTTCGCTGGATGTCACTGTGGTGTTCAGTCTTGAATACTTTACCACCAGGACCGAGCCGCTGAAACTTTCCAAGGCCAAAGCCACGGTGCTGGACATAACCATGTTCAACGTTTCCGAGGGAGAACCGGCTCTGCTGAAAAAGTACTCTGTTCCAGGCAGTGCGCTCGGGTTCACAAGTTCAGCGGACAGTTGGTCGGCGACCAACGCCGTCCTCTTCAAGAAGGAAGAACTTGCGGCCTATGCCGGATACAAGTTTACCACGATCAATTATATGATAGCCGGAAACAAGGCGGACGTAGTTGACGTTTTCATCGATTTCGGCACCAAGAGAGCGTTCACGCGTACAATCAAGCCCGAATTCAATAAACTGCATTCGATAGATATCAGCGACGCCGGGATAATAATTCCCGAAAATACGAACGTTTATGTCGGGTATGCTGTCAAGGACATCACCACACAGTATTGGATGACTATAGACGGCGCAACCGGAGTCGAGGGCGGCGGAATGATGCGCAGCGGTTACCAAACTGCCGGCGGAAGGGACTGGAACGAATCCGGATACAATTTCGTCATCTCCGCGGATATAATGTCCGTGGTATCGCCATTTACTTCCCTGGGCATCAAAGTGATCTCCAATCCCGGGCAAGGCGAGCCTTATTCGGCTGGTACGGAGTTTACCTTTGCATTCGAGAATCCTTTTGCAGGCGGTGTTGCCGCAAGCACAATCTGGTACTTCGACGGCGTACAGACAAGCGATCCGTCCGTGGTTCTCACGGCCGGAACGCATACAATTAAAGCCGTCGTGACTTATGCCGACGGCTCCGAAGAGGAAATAGAGCAGGTGATACTCGTCAATTGATCCCCACCCTCCGGAAGATGTAGTCTACATTCTTGAAATAGTAATCCAGCGTGAAGCAGTCGTCGATTTCCTGCGCAGAGAGCAGGGCGGTGACCGCTTCGCTGTTTTTCAGAAGGCCGGCATAGTCGACGTGTTCGCTCCAGGCCTTCATCGCCAGGGGCTGCACCGTGTCGTATGCCTGCTCTCGGGACAGGCCCTTGCCTATCAGGGCGTTCATCACCCTCTGGGCGAAGATTACGCCGTTGGTCATGTAGATGTCCTGCAGCATCTTGTCTTTATATACCACCAGGTTCTCGAGTATGCCGCCGAAGCGGGTGAGCATGTAGTCCAGCAGTTCGGTGGCGTCCGGGAGTATGATGCGTTCGGTGCTGGAGTGGGAGATGTCCCTCTCGTGCCAGAGTGCGACGTTCTCGTTCGCGGTGGCCATGTAGCCTCGCATCACCCGGGCGCAGCCGCAGATGTTCTCGCTGCCTATGGGATTGCGCTTGTGAGGCATGGCGCTGGAGCCCTTCTGCCCCTTGCGGAAGGCTTCCTCCGCCTCGCGTACCTCAGTGCGCTGCAGGCTGCGTACCTCCATCGCCATCTGCTCTATGGAAGATGCGATGACGGCGAGGGTGGAGAGGTAGAAGGCGTGCCTGTCGCGCTGGAGCACCTGGGTGGAGATGTTGGCGCTCTCGATGCCCAGCTTCCCGCACACGTAGTCCTGGATTTCCGGAGGGATGTTGGCGAAGTTGCCTACCGCGCCGCTCATCTTGCCGGCTTCCACGCCCTTGCGGGCCAGTTCGAAGCGCTCGAGATTGCGTTTCATCTCCTCGTACCAGAGGGCCCACTTGAGGCCGAAGGAGGTGATGTCCGCATGTATGCCGTGGGTGCGGCCGATGCAGGGGGTATCCTTGAATTCCAGAGCCCTGCGGCGGAGTATCTCCATGAATGCCTTGATGTCCTGGAGGAGGATTTCGTCCGCCTGGCGGATGAGCCAGCCGTTGGCGGTGTCCACCACGTCGGTGGAGGTCAGCCCGTAGTGTACCCACTTCTTCTCTTCGCCTAGGCTCTCGCTCACGCAGCGGGTGAAGGCCACCACGTCGTGGCGGGTCTGCTCCTCGATTTCGCGGATGCGCTCCACGTCGAAACGCGCCTTCTCCGCGATCTTGCGTACGTCTTCTTCGGGAATCACCCCGAGTTTGCTCCAGGCCTCGCAGGAGAGGATTTCCACCTTGAGGTAGGCGTTGAATTTGTTTTCTTCTGTCCAGATCGCCCTCATCTGCGGGCGGGAATACCTTTCTATCATAGTGCCGAGAGGATGTTCTTTTCCATTTCCGCGGCCGTGCGGTCGGAGCCGCTGAACGCCTGGCCGGTGACGTGCTCGTAGAGCTCGATGTAGCGCTTGCTGATGCCGTCCACGACCTCGGGGGTCATCTCCGGCACGCTCTGGCCGGCGCCGCCGTTGAAGCCGTTCGCCATCAGCCACTCGCGCACGAACTCCTTGGAGAGCTGCTTCTGCTTCTCTCCGCGGGCGATGCGCTCCTCGTAGCCTTCGGCGTAGAAATAGCGGGAGGAGTCGGGGGTGTGCACCTCGTCCATAAGCATTATGCGGCCGTCTTTCTTGCCGAACTCGTACTTGGTGTCCACGAGGATGAGCCCGCGCTTCGCCGCCATCTCGCAGCCCCTTGCGAAGAGGGCGCGGGTGTAGGCCTCGATCTGCGCATAGTCCTCCGCGCCCACCAGGCCGCTGGCGATGATCTCCTCGCGGGAGATGTCCAGGTCGTGCCCTTCGTCCGCCTTGGTGGTGGGGGTGATGATGGGTTCGGGGAAGCGCTCGTTCTCTTTCATCCCTTCGGGGAGAGGCACTCCGCAGAGGCTGCGTTTGCCCTCGGCGTACTCGCGCCAGGCGTGCCCGGTGAGGCAGCCGCGGATGACCATCTCCACCTTGAAGGGCTCGCACCTGTGGCCTATGGTTACCGCCGGATCCGGCACCGAAACCTTCCAGTTGGGGATGATGTCGGCGGTGGCGTCCAGGAACATGGCGGCTATCCTGTTGAGGATCTGCCCCTTGTAGGGAATGCCCTTGGGAAGCACGCAGTCGAATGCGGAGATGCGGTCGGTCGCCACCATTACGATCTTGTCGCCGAGGTCGTACACGTCGCGGACCTTGCCGGTATACTTGCCCCTCTGTCCGGGGAACTTGAAATCTGTGCTGAGGATAGTGTTCATTTTATCTGGAGATTATGGCTTCGCGGTCCGGCCCTACGGATACGATCCGCACGGGGCAGCCTGTTTCTTTTTCGATGAATGCGATGTAGTCCTTGAGTTCGGCGGGGAGGGCGTCGAAGCTGCGTATGCCGCTGATGTCCTTCTTCCAGCCCTTGAACTCGGTGTAGACGGGCTGGGCGTTGGTGCCGCCGTCGTAGGGGTACTCGTCCGTTTCCTTGCCGTTGACTATATAGGAGGTGGCGACCTTGACGGTGTCGAATCCGTCCATCACGTCGGACTTCATCATTATAAGGTCGGTGACCCCGCTCATCATCACGGCGTATTTGAGGGCCACCATGTCGAGCCAGCCGCAGCGGCGCGGGCGTCCGGTGGTCGCTCCGAACTCCTTGCCTATGCTGCGCAGAGCCTCGCCCGTTTCGTCGAAGAGTTCGGTGGGGAAGGGACCGCTGCCCACGCGGGTGCAGTAGGCCTTGAAGATGCCGTAGACCTTGCCTATCCTCGAAGGGGCCACGCCGAGGCCGGAGCAAACGCCTGCGGCGAGGGTGTTGGAAGATGTCACGAAGGGATAGGAGCCGAACTCGACGTCGAGAAGCGACCCCTGGGCGCCTTCGGCCAGGATGGGGGTGCCAGCGTTCAGCTCCCTGTTCACGAGGAACTCGGTGTCGACGAAGGGGAAGCGCCGGAGGGCGTTCACGGCCTCGAACCACTTCTGCTCGTAGTCGTCGGTATTGAACATCGAGAAGTCCTTGTAGTGCGAGAGCAGCTGCTGGTGCTTCTGCTTGAGGGCCAGATACTTCTGCTCGAATTCGGGGAGGAGGATATCGCCGAAGCGAAGCCCGTTGCGCCCGGTCTTGTCCATGTAGCAGGGGCCTATCCCCTTGAGGGTGGAGCCTATCTTTGCCTTGCCCTTGGAAGCCTCGCTCGCCGCATCCAGGGCCCTGTGGGTCGGGAGTATGAGATGAGCGCGCTTCGAGATGATGAGCCTCCCGGTGATGTCTATGCCGAGGGCCTCTATCTTGCTGATTTCGTCCTGGAGGATGACAGGATCGACCACCACGCCGTTGCCGATGATGTTGAGCACTCCCTCGCGGAAAATGCCCGAGGGGACGGTGTGCAGCACGTGGCTGCGCCCTCCGATGCTGATCGAGTGCCCGGCGTTGGGGCCTCCCTGGAATCTTGCAACTGCCTTGTAGTCAGGGGTAAGGCAGTCCACGACTTTACCCTTTCCTTCGTCTCCCCATTGGAGGCCAAGGACGACGTCTATTTTATTCATACGGAACATAGGATTGAATGACATATCAAAGATACGGCTTTTCGGCGGATTTTGAAAGCCTTTTCCCAAAAAAGAAGTATCTTTGCAGGATTGTACTTTAGATACCGATAATTATTATGATGACTTCTAAGGAAATACGAAAGAAATTTCTCGACTTCTTTGAGGCAAAGGGACATACCGTCGTCCCCTCCGCACCCATGGTTGTGAAAAACGACCCGACGCTGATGTTCACCAACGCCGGCATGAACCAGTTCAAGGACATCTTCCTGGGCAACAGCACTCCGAAGATGCGCCGCGCCACCGACAGCCAGAAGTGCCTCCGCGTGAGCGGAAAGCACAACGACCTCGAAGAAGTGGGACACGATACATACCACCACACGATGTTCGAGATGCTGGGCAACTGGAGTTTCGGCGACTACTTCAAGACCGAGGCCATCGACTGGGCGTGGGAACTGCTCACCGAGGTCTACGGCATCAATCCCGAACTGCTCTATGCGACCGTGTTCGAAGGCAGCGCCGAAGACGGCACCGTCCTTGACGAGGAGGCCCGCCAGGCATGGCTCAAGCACCTGCCCGCGGAGCGCATCCTGCTCGGCAACAAGCACGACAATTTCTGGGAGATGGGAGAGACCGGCCCCTGCGGCCCCTGCTCCGAGATCCACATCGACATCCGCAGCGAGGAGGAAAAGCGCGCGAGCGGCATCCCCGGACGCGACCTGGTGAACCAGAGCGACCCTCACGTGATCGAGATCTGGAACCTGGTGTTCATGCAGTTCGAGCGCAAGGCGGACGGCCACCTCGAACCCCTGCCCGCCAAGAACATCGACACCGGAATGGGCTTCGAGCGCCTCTGCGCCGTGCTCCAGGGCAAGAACAGCAACTACGACTCCGACGTGTTCACCGGCCTCCTGGGCAAACTGGGTGAACTCTCCGGACACAAATACGGCGAGAGCAAGGATACGGACGTGGCCATGCGCGTCTGCGCCGACCACATCCGCGCCATCGCATTCAGCATCGCCGACGGACAGCTTCCTTCCAACGTGAAGGCGGGCTACGTCATCCGCCGCATCCTTCGCCGCGCAGTGCGCTACGGCTACACCTTCCTCGGCTTCGGCGAGCCCTTCCTCTGCAGGCTGATTCCACAGCTCATCGACGACATGGGCGACGCCTATCCCGAACTGAAGGCCCAGCAGAAGCTCATCGAGAGCGTCATCCGCGAAGAGGAACTCGCCTTCCTGCGCACCCTCGACCGCGGCATCAAGCTCCTGGACTATTACATGGCAAAGAACGCCGCCGGCAAGGTGATTCCCGGCGTGGACGCCTTCGTGCTCTACGACACCTTCGGCTTCCCCATCGACCTCACCGAGCTGATCGCGGGCGAGAAGGGCTACAAGGTGGACCTGGAAGGCTTTCAGGTGGAGCTCGGCAAACAGAAGGAACGCGCGCGCAACGCCACCGCCAACGAATTCGGCGACTGGACCGTCTACAATGAGGGCGAGGACGTGCAGTTCACGGGCTACGACACCGTCGAGCAGGCCGGCGCGAAGCTCCTCAAGAGCCGCAAGGTGGTGCAGAAGAACAAGGAGATGCTCCAGCTCGTATTCGACCGCACTCCGTTCTACGGAGAGATGGGCGGCGAGGTAGGCGACACCGGCGTCGCTGTAAGCGCTTCCGGCGAGGAGATCAAGATACTCAACACCGTCAAGGAGAACAACCTTACCATACACATCGCCGACAGGATCCCTGCCGACTGCAATGGCGAGTTCACCCTTAGGGTGGATGCCGTCCGCAGGCAGAAGATCGCGAACAACCATAGCTGCACCCACCTGCTGGACCAGGCCCTGCGCGAGATCGTAGGCACCCACGTCGAGCAGAAGGGCTCCTATGTGTGCGACAAGTACTTCCGTTTCGACTTCTCCCACTTCGAGAAGCTCTCCGACGAGCAGATCCATGCGGTCGAGGCCCGCGTCAACGAAATGATACGCAGCAACTTCCCTCTCATCGAGAACCGCGAGGCGACGATGGAGGAAGCGAATGAGATGGGCGCCATCGCCCTCTTCGGCGAGAAGTACGGCGACCGCGTGCGCGTGGTCAAGTTCGGCCCCAGCGTCGAGCTCTGCGGCGGATGCCACACCTCCCGCACCGGCAACATAGGCTTCTTCAAGATTACCGGCGAGTCCGCCATCGCTGCGGGCGTTCGCCGCATCGAGGCCGTCACCGGCGAGGATGCCGAACTGCTCGTGAACGGGGTGCAGGAACTTGTGAAGACCGCACGCGCAATGTTCAACAACGCTCCCGGCCTCACCGAAGCCATCCAGAAGCTCATCGAGGAAAACGACAGCTACAAGAAGCAGATCGCGGAGGTGGCGAAGGAGAAGACCATGCAGCTGAAGAAGGCCCTTCTCGAACATGCAGTCGAGATTAACGGCCACAACGTGATAAAGATCAACGAATCCCGCGACCTCACCATCCTTCGCGACGCTGCCACTATGCTGCAGAAGGAGGCGGAGAACCTCGTGATAGCCGCCGCGTTCGAAAGCGCAGGCAAGCCCCAGCTGCTGCTGATGTACAGCCAGGATCTGGTGAAGGCCGGCAAGAATGCGGGCGCCGACATCCGCGACGCGGCCAAATGCATCCAGGGCGGAGGCGGCGGCCAGCCGGGCCTCGCAACCGCAGGCGGCAAGGATATTGCAGGACTCTCCGCAGCCCTCGACAAAATGATTGAAAAGATTTGAAAAAGCTCGACCAGTTCATACTCAAGGCTTTCATAGGACCGTTCGTAGCGATCCTGGTGATCGTCATATTCATCCTGATGATGCAGTTCCTCTGGGTGTATATCGACGAGCTCGTGGGCAAGGGCCTGGGTCTGAAGGTCGTCTTTGAATTCATGCTTCTGGGAGGATGCACCATCCTCCCTCTTGCACTTCCCCTCGCCACCCTGCTGGCTTCCATGATGGTGCTCGGGCAGATGGGCGACCACAACGAGCTGATGGCCATAAAGAGTTCCGGCGTTTCGCTCGCGAGGGTGATGCTGCCGCTGATGATAGCGTCCCTGCTGATAAGCATAGGTGCTTTCTACGTGGGCAACAACCTGGTGCCCATCGCGTGGAACGAGATCTACACCCTGCGGGACGACATCGGGCGCACCAAGAACGAGATAAAGATCCCGGCCGGAACCTTCTACGACGGCATCGAGGGCTACGTGCTCCGCACCGAAACCCAGGATGACAACGGCATGATGCACGGGGTGATGGTCTACGACCACACTTCCGGCAAGGGCAACACCTCCCTTTCGCTGGCCGATTCCGCCATGATGAAGATGAGCAAGAACAAGGACTATCTCACCTTCACCCTCTACCACGGCACTAACTATCAGGAGAACAACACCCGCAAGTTGAGGGATACCACGCGCGAGCTCCAGCACATAGATTTCGACAGGCAGGAGCTCATCATACCTCTCAAGAACTACAGTTTCCAGAAGTCCGACAGCAGCCGCTACGGCGACCAGGTGAAGGCCATGCGCCTCAGGCAGCTGAAGGAGCAGAAGGATTCGCTCGAGATCAAGGCCAGGATGGCCAGGGAGAACCGCTACATCCAGCTCACGCAGTATGGCAGTTTTCTCCAGAAGGATCAGCTGGATACCGCAAAGGCGGCGGGCAGGGAGCAGTTCAGTTCCTACTTCGAGAACGAGAATTATCTCAAGTGGAAGAACGTCTCCCGGAAGAAGAAGGCCTACGAGAAGGCCGCCGACAATGCCGACAGGATGCAGACCAGCCTGCTGGCCTATGGCAGCGAGGTCTACGAGTATTACTATTATCTGCGCCGCACCAACATCGAGCTCCTCAAGAAGTTTGCCCAGGCCCTCGCCTGTCTGCTGCTCTTCTTTATCGGAGCCCCGCTGGGGGCCTTTGTGCGCAAGGGTTCGCTCGGCGTGAGCGCCATCATCGCGGTGCTGTTCTTCGTGCTCTACTGGGTGGTGGACATCACCGGCACGAAACTCGCGAGGGACGGAGCCGTCGGAGCCCCGCTGGGGGCGTTCATCTCCGCTCTGGTCCTGGGCCCCATCGGTGCATATCTCACTTCGCGGGCCATCAAGGACGCGACTCTTTTCAGCAACGATTCGCTTATGAATTACTGGCGTAAAATCAAGAGCAGGGTGCTGCGTTTCTTCCGTCCAGCAAGGATAGTGTTCATGGGTACTCCCGAGTTCGCCGTGGCGTCGCTCGACGCCCTGGTGAAGGCGGGGTACAAGGTGGTCGGAGTGGTCACCGTGGCGGACAAGCCGAGCGGACGCGGCCTGGAAGTGCACGAGTCCGCAGTCAAGAAATATGCGGTGGAGCATGGTCTGCCCGTGCTGCAGCCGCTCAAGCTGAAGGATCCCGAGTTCCTGGCGCAGCTCGCCGCATGGAAGGCGGATCTGTTCGTGGTGGTGGCGTTCCGCATGCTTCCGGAAGAGGTATGGGGCATGCCCAAGCTGGGTACGTTCAACCTGCATGCCGCCCTGCTGCCTCAGTACCGCGGTGCGGCTCCTGTCAACTGGGCGGTGATCAACGGCGAGCGCATCACCGGCGTCACTACCTTCATGATAGACAAGGATATAGATACCGGCGGCATCATCCTGCGCCACGAGGTGCGCATCGGGCCCGACGATACTGCGGGCGATGTGCATGACCGTCTGATGGAGGTCGGTGCCGGTCTGGTCGTGGAGACGACCGAGGGTATCATCCAGCATAATGTCGAGACTCGCGTGCAGCGTTCGTTCATTCAGGGTTCGGAGGTGCTGAAGGCGGCGCCGAAGCTCACGAAGGAGAATACGCGCATCGACTGGAGCAGGCCGGCGGAGGAAATCCGCAATCTGGTCCGCGGTCTGAATCCTTATCCTTCGGCGTGGACTACGCTGGTGCGCGACGGCAAGGCGACGGATGTCAAGATCTTCAGTGTCAGCCCCGCCTCCGGGCCGGCGCTTGCGGTGTCCGATTCTCAAGCCGGCCTGACGGCCCCTCCCACCTCCGGCGGGCCCCTCCCTCTACATCCGAGGGCGGATATGGCGTCCGAATCGGACACCGCAAGCGCCGGTGTTGCAGCGGATCTGTCTGGGAGCGCCTCAGCGCGACCGGCGGAGGGCGTGTCCGAACCTGTTCGGACTGAAAGCCCGGGAGCCGCGGGGTACGTTAGGGGCGGAGCCCCTGACAAGACAGTTTCTGCCGTCGGAACGGTACGGACCGACGGCAAGCAGCTATTTGTCGCCACCGGCGACAAATGGCTGGAAATCAAGGAGTTGCAGCTGGCGGGCAAGAAGCGCATGAGCGCGGATGCGTTCCTGCGCGGATTCCGTGAGATAGAGGCCTGCAAGTTCGTATGAGATATGTGTTCAATCCCATCACACTGCAGTACGAGGTCCGGGAAGAACCCCGCTACACCCGCTATGTCCGCACGGCCCTGACCATCGTCGTGGCGGCGGGCCTCTGCGTGCTGTATTTCTGGCTCTATACCTCCGTGCTGGGATGGGATCTCCCGAAGACGGCGCGGCTGAAGAAGGAGAACGCCCGCTGGCAGTCGAAGATCGCCGTGGCGGAGCGCCAGATGGACATCATGGAGGAGACCCTCGAGGGAATAGAGGAGCGCGACGACAATGTCTACCGTTCGATCTTCGGCATGAACGTCATCCCTGCAGAGGTGAAGGCCGCCAAGCAGGACCCGCAGGCGGATCCGCTCATCTCGCGCCTGAATTCCCTCACCAAACGCGCCTACGTGCAGTCCATGGCCCTCGACGAGGTCTACGGGATCGCGGTGAACGCCGGGGATATGGTGTCCCACATCCCCGCGGTGCCTCCCATCCTTCCCAAGAAAGGCTCCTTCCACGTGGCGAGTCCCTTCGGCTACCGCACGGACCCCGTGTACGGGGGCACGCGCTTCCATGCCGGGCAGGATCTCGCGGCCGACGTGGGTTACCCCGTGTACGTCACGGGTGACGGCGTGGTGGAGAAGGTGGAATACAGTTTTACCGGCTACGGCAACGAGATAGTCATCGACCACGGGTTCGGCTACAAGACGCGCTATGCGCACCTGAGCCGCATCGACGTGGCGAAGGGGATGAAGGTGCTCCGCGGCGACCAGATAGGCGCCGTCGGCAGGACCGGCAAGGCCACCGGCCCGCATCTGCACTACGAGGTGCTCTACAAGGGCAACGCCATCAATCCCTACAGCTTCATGAATCTGGACATGACGGTGGAGGAATACATCGCGATGATCACCCGCCGCAGGGAGGAGTCGGGGCCCAAGACCAAATCCACGCTGGAACTTCTTAAAGGACACGGAAGATGAGCAGGAAGACCTACATATTCGATGCGGCCGCGATGACGGTGCGCAAGTTCACCAAGTCGGTATGGACCATGGTCTGGTCCGTGCTGAGGGTGCTGCTCGTATCGA
>Ga0256405_10004751_pt1 | contig 24818 bp, 20 predicted proteins | sample RumenRJG_02DNA_FD_189096 | JGI IMG/M metagenome (GOLD analysis project Ga0256405, IMG submission 189096) | Bovine rumen microbial communities from Lethbridge, Alberta, Canada - RJG_02 | ecosystem: Host-associated > Mammals > Digestive system > Stomach > Rumen | place: Canada: Alberta... | reverse complement strand
AAAAAAAAAATAGTTGAATATTCTATTTAAAAGATAATAAATTTTAATATTTCTTACAATTTCCTAAAGTACCTTTTAATTTTAATAAACTAATATTTTTTTATAAAAAAAACACTAATGTTGTAGTCTTTAATCTTTAAAAAATACTAAAAACTGTAATTTCTTAATTTTCTTTTTAATTCTCTTTCCTTTATTGTTCTACGTTTATCGTAAAGCTTTTTACCTCTAGCAATACCTATCTCTAATTTAGCAAAGCCTTTTTCATTTATAAACAACTCTAAAGGTATTATAGATATTCCAACATCCATTTTATTCTGAATCTTAAGAATCTCACGTCTATTTAACAAAAGCTTTCGAATATTATATTCATCATGATTATATATATTTCCAAACTTATATTTAGCAATATGCATTTGTTTTACATATAATTCATTATCCTTAAAATAACAATAAGATTCATTAATATTAGCTTTTTTATCTCTAATAGACTTTATTTCAGTACCAGTTAGAACAATACCAGCTATATATGTATCTAAAATTTCATAGTTAAATCTAGCTTTTTTATTTACAGATATAGTAATATCTCTACCTCTCATCTTAAATTAAACTCTCTAATATTAAAATGATAAAATATTATTTAAAATATATTTAATTATTTTAATTCTACTTCAGCACCTGCTTCTGTTAATTTGTTTTTAATATCTTCAGCTTCTGCTTTAGCTACATTTTCCTTTATTGTCTTTGGAGCACCATCTACTAGATCTTTGGCTTCTTTTAAACCTAGTCCAGTAATCTCTTTAACAACCTTTATTACTGCTAATTTAGATTGACCTGCACTCTTTAAAACAACATTAAAAGAACTCTTTTCTGCACCTACTGAAGCGCCACCTTCATTATTAGATACTGCTACTGCTACAGGAGCACAAGCTTGTGGTTCAATACCATATTCATCTTTTAATATCTGTGCTAATTCGTTAACTTCTTTTACGGTTAGATTTACTAAATTTTCTGCTATAGACTTTAAATCTGCCATATTACCAATATATTTTTTTGCTATCTGTATTATTATTAAAAACCAAAAAATACCTTTTTTTTTATTAATAAATTTTTATAACCTGCGTTTTTATATGTTTTTCACATTATTTAATAAATTTTTTAAAAAACATTTTACTATTTTTTTTATTATTTTAAATTATTAATAGCAAGTACTTGTGGAGGAGGATTATAAAAACGTTTATACCAAGATAATAAAAGCTGGTAAAAGAACTTATTTTATAGATGTAAAAGATTTGGTAGTTAAAAATTTAGATCATAAGTTATACTATATTGTTATAACAGAGAGTGTAAATGTAAAAAATTCAAAAGATGGTAATGGTGAGGGAGATAATAAAAATGATAAGAAAGTAGAAGAATATAGAAAATATAAAATAAAATTACTTCCTGAAGATTTTAATAAGTTTATGACGGTAATGACTGAAGTAATAAATCACATTAAAACTGATTTAATGCCTCAATTTGATTACGATAAATATAATTAATGTTTTTTTCATACTTAATATAAAAAATTTATATGAATATTGAAGGTAAAATATACGTTTTTACACAAGAAGGTCATCCTAGAAATGGTGGAAAATATAAAATATTACATGAATGTGTAATGAAAGATCAGTCAACAAGAGAATGGTTAGATTGTATTGTATATCAACAATATGGAAATTATGAAAAACCAATGATTTTTGTAAGAGAAAAATCAGATTTCTTATCAAAATTTGTTCCTTTAGATAATTAATTTTATATTATTTAACATATTTTCTTTTAATAAAATAAAACTTTTTTACTAATATTTATATAACTAAAATACTTAAATTTATTAAATATTTAAACTTAAATCATTTTTTTAATTGTTGTAATATTATTTATTTAACTTAAAAATAATGAATAATGAGGATATAATACATCAATTACCAGACAGTCTATGTAATCAAATTGCTGCAGGAGAGGTTATTTTAAACCCTGCTTCAGTAGTTAAAGAGCTATTAGAAAACTCAATAGATGCTAAAAGTGATGAGATAACATTAATAATTAGAGACGGTGGAAAAACATTGATTCAAGTTATAGATAACGGAATTGGAATGTCTGAAAATGATGTCGTAATGAGCTTAAAAAAACATTCTACATCTAAAATTAAAGATATTAATGACTTATATTCTATAAATACAATGGGTTTTAGAGGTGAAGCAATAGCGTCTATAATATCTGTCGCACAAGTTGAAATAATAACAAAAACCAAAAACTCTAAAATAGGAACTAAATTAATAGTAGAAGATTCTAAAATAATATCTCAAGAAAATATAAATTGTAACAAAGGTACTATATTTACTGTAAAAAACTTATTTTTTAACACACCAGTTAGACGTACTTTTTTAAAATCAAATAATATTGAATTTAATCTTATTTTAAAAGAATTTCAACATATTGCATTATCTTATCCACATATAGCTCTTAAGTTAATTAACAACGATGTTTTGAAATATGATCTAAAAAAAACTAGTCTTTTACAAAGAATAACTGATCTTTTTAACGATAAAAATAAAAATAATTTAATACCATTTAATGAAGAAAATGAATTTGTAAACATATCTGGTTTTTTATTAAATCCATCAAAAGTTAAAAAAAAAGAAGATAACTTTATATTTGTAAATAACAGATTTATCAGAAACTATAATATAAAAAAAAACATCATTGACTCATATAAAAACACTATTTCTAATGATAAAATACCTTTTTTTGTAATATTTTTAGATATAAATCCTAGAGATATCGATGTCAATATAAATCCATCAAAGACAGATGTGAAATTTAAAAATGAAGATTTTATATTCTCTTTAATAAATAAAGTTGTTAAAAAGTCTTTATTTTATTTTGAAATCCCTAATTTAGATTTTGAAAATAATAACAAAGAATATGATCTATCAGATATATTTGAAGAATATAATAAAACTAATTATCAAAATGAAGTTAAAGAATCACTAAATTTCGAAGATATAAAAGGAAATCAAGGTCTGTTTGAATATAAAAATAATGAAGAAAATACTAACAAAATTAATTTTACTAAAAATTACGATACTGTAAAGATTAAAGATGATAATATTAAACATATAAATAAAACAAGGAAAAATAATACTGAAAGTGATATAAAATATTTTATTATCAACGATGAATATTTGATTTCTACAGTAAAATCAGGATTATTAGTGATAAATATCCAGCGAGCAATAAATAGAATAACATACGACAACATATATAAAAGATTAGAAAATGAGTCTATACAATCACAACAACTATTATTTCCACAAGATATTTTTTTATCAAAAGAACAGATAATTTTATTAGATAATAAATATGAAATATTAAAAAAATTAGGTTTTAATATTATTTTCTGCAACAATTCGATAAAGATAACAGGTTTACCTGATTTTATAGATTTAGATAATATAACAAATTATATTGATGAAATATTATTTTACATCACAGAAGATGACGAAAATGCTATTTATGATAAGATAATACAAACTATTATAAAACTTAACATATATAATTTTAAAAAAAATATAGAGATAAATAACATAATAAACAGTCTTTTTATATGTAAAAACAATGTTTATGACCCATTTGGTAAAAAGATATTTACAATATTAGACTCCATGTTTTTACAAGATATTTTAGATGATTAAATTTTGTAAAATTATACTAAAAAAAATATAACCAATAAAACATCACCATTTAATATTCTTTAAAACAAAATACAAAATAATTAACTATTTAAAATATTATTTAATAAAAATTAAACTACTTTATACATTTTTAGATATCTCTTTTAACATTAACCATATTAACTATGAAAATAATAAAAAAAACTAAAAAAATATCATCAGGTATTTTTTTATCATCGAATTTATTAAAAATAAATGCTATTAATAACTATAACATTAACTATTCCATTAACAATATAAAATGTAGTTATATTATAAATGACGTCTTTGAATTTTTAGGTTGTGAAAGGAATAAGTTAAATTTAATAAAATACAATAAAGAACTACAAAGAAAACTTGACAAAAATATATATAATTATCAACGTTTTAAATATATAATATTCTACGTTGAAGGTATTAATAAAGACGTCACTTTTATAAATAAAAATATAATTAACGACAATTGCATAATCATAAAAGACACAAAAGTAAGTAGATTTAAAAAAATTCTTATAAAACCAACTGCTCTTGTAAACTATTTTGAGGATTTTACTGAAGGTTTATTCTCAAATTTAGATGGAATAGTATCTGTAAGAATAATAAAACGTTATCCTAATAAATATTATTATAACAGCTTAACACTTAATTTTAGTAAGTTATTTCGTGGATGTACTAACCTTAAAAAAGTTACATTTCAAGATGATTCTGAGTTACCTTTAGATAACGCTAGCGAAATGTTTAAAAATTGTATTAACCTAGAACATATAGAAGGTCTAAAAAACTTAAATACAATAAGGGTTTTTAAAATGAATGGTCTATTCCAAAACTGTAAGTCTCTAAAATATATAAAAGGTATAGAAAAATGGAATTTAAAATATGTAAAAAATATGTCATCAATGTTCCAAGGTTGTTCATCATTGACATGTCTACCAGATATATCTAAATGGTCGTTCAGGACTTATTATGAGGCAGATTATGTTAATATGAGTGCATTATTTAAAAACTGTTCATCGTTAGTTACCTTACCTGATATATCAAATTGGAATACAAATAGAGTAGATCTTATGAATGAGATGTTCTATGGATGTCAGTCTTTAATATCCTTACCAGACATATCTAAATGGGATACAACATGGTTGGAATCAACAAAAAATATGTTCGACAGATGTTATAGTCTAGCAAAAATACCTAATCTTGAACATTGGCCATCACATAGAATGGAAACAACAAATGCTATGTTTAAAGATTGCATAAACATAATATCCTTCTTTAACTTAGAACACTTTGACTATTATAACCTAAATAAAAATAATATATTATTTAACTAACCACTTTACCACGAATATCGTTCATAAAAATAAAAAAAATCAGTTATTAATTTATCACATATATATTCAATTTTCTTATTTTTATCTTCTTTTTTTCTAAAAGGTTTATAATCGAAATTTTTTTTAATAGTTTTTTGAGATAATAACCATTCTCCTGTTAAATCAGTAATTTTACTATTTTTATTTAAATAAATACTAAAACAATTTATAGGTTTTGAGATATCTATTTTATCAATTATAGATTCTATTATCGGTTCTAATATTGGTTTTAATATTGGTTCTAATTCTTTTATAGAAATTTCATTTATATTTTTTTCTTTCTTATTTTTTTCCACTATATCAGATAAAAATTTATATAAAGTTCTATCATTATAATTATCAATTATTGAATATAAATAATCAATATTAAAATAATTAATTTTAAAACAATACTCTCTATATTTATCAAGTGATTCAAAAAAAATGCTAGAATCAAAACAAAAACTACTTACATAATATGCAAACGTTTCACAATCAATATTAACAATTTTCCCATTATTTACAATCATATTAGCTCCAATTCTATCTCCAAGATAATATCCCAATATATCTGATGCATTATTTAAAGATTGTAACCAATCTATAAATTGTAATTGAAGTTTTCTCGTTTTTTGTTCATTATTTGGTATATTAGAAAGATATTTTCCAAAAATTTCACCTTTTATATTTTCAATAACAAAAAAATAATTTAAAATACTTACTTCATATTTTGCAAATTGAAAAAGTTTTTTATTATTCAATTTATAATTTATTAAAAATACAATTTGTTCATAATAAGGTATAGAAAATTCATTATTTATTTTAAATAAAAAATAAGGATATTTTTTTAAACTATAAACAGTTCCATGTTCTCCTTTACTTATATATTCATTTTTTTTTGATAAAAACATATTCGAAAAAATTTTAACAAAATATTCTTTATTTTGAATAATTTTACTTTTTTTTATTTTTTCAACTATATTTTTAAAATCTTTATTATTATTATAAATATTATAAAACTGTTCATTCCTAATAAAAATATTAAATATATCTTTTGATTTTATTTCTTTTTTATCATTTTTATATAGATATTTTGCTTCTATTCCACAATAAGAAAAACATGTATATAAAAAAAAAGTTAAATAATCACGTTCTTCAATAGTAAATTTTTTAAAATCTTCATATTTTAATATTTCCTTATTAAAAGAATTTTTGTAATATACTAATGAAATTTTAATCAAAATCTTATTTATATCATCAAGATCTTTTTGATATTTATTTTCATTATCTACTAAATTATTGTTTTTTTTATCATCTATTTTTTTATCATCTTCTTTTAATTTTTTATTATCCTCTAATTCTTTCTTTTTTCTATCTTCTTCTAATTTTTTATTAATAATTTCATCTATTTCATCAATTTTATCATTTACTTCTTTTAATAATTTTTGAATTTCTTTAATTTTATTTAAATTTTTAACTTTATTTATTACTTCATCTAAATTATAATAAAATGAATTATCAATTTTTTTTATATTTTCAAATTTATATTTTACTGACATAAAATAATTTATAATTTTATTTTTAAATTCTTCAATACCTTTTTCTATAAATATTTTTAAATTATCTAAATTGGTATCTAAATTTTTAATATCTGTTACTGTAAAATTATCTTTTTTTAAAATATCTTCAATTATTGTAAAATCATAACCATTTATTTTTTTATTTTTTAAAACAATAAATTTATTTTTTAACTTATCTTTAATTTTATCAATTTTACACTTAAAACATTCTTTTTCATTATTAAAAATATTATTTATTTTTTCAAAATCACATTCTTTACATTTTTCAATATCTTGTTTATTTAAATTAATATCATTTATTTTAAAACAATTTTTTTTATATTCTTTTAAAACATTAATCTTTTTTACTAAAATATCATATTTTTTAATTAAATCTTCTTTCAATTTTTTATAATCTTCATTACTATTTATATTTTCTTCACTATTTATATCTTTATCGCTGTTAATATCATTATCAACAACAGTTTTATCACTATCTTTTTTACCACTATATTTTTTACATTTATATTTTCCATTACAAGAAAATATTTTTATATTAAAAATCAGTAAAATAATAAAAAAAAACATAATTTTCATGGCTTTAGCTATATTCATACGTTATAAAAAAATATTTTAAATTCAATAAATATTGTGAAATAATTAATATCGAAATTCTTAAAATTTAATAAGTTATAAGAAGAACTAACCTGATATTATTGGTAAAAATTTAATAAAAATTATATAATTATTAAAATTTATTCTTTATAATATAAAAAACCTTTAAAAAACAATAAATTCAAAGAAAAATATAAAACGCTAAATGTTCTTATTTTTCGTAGTAAAAAAAAATTTTTAAATAAATAAGTACAGAATTATTGTTATATTTTAATTTTTTTATCGTATTTTAACACGTTTTTTTGGCTCACATACAGATCAGTTACTTTTTAAACCAAAAAGTAACCAAAAATCAACTTTTTTATCAAAAAACTTAACTAAAAAACCACACCAATCTAAGATTGGATATACGTTCTCAAACGCCGAACCGGCTTTATTACTTGCTTACTTTTAAAGTAAGTCTCAAACGGCGAAGCGCCTTAATAGATAATGTATTAAAATTATTTATATATTCGTTTCTACGAATGTAGAAACATCCTAAGGTCCAGGACTTAGTCCTGGTTGGTTACTTTCTTAGAAAGTAGTTAGATGTTATCTGGGATTTGATCGCGATATTCTCTAGATATCTTTTTATCTTCTTCTGCTTCTTTTTTAGATAATTTTATTTTTAAGACTCTTCTAACTCTTTTTTTATGTTTTTTTTCGTCATTAGTTTTGATGTTATGAGAATTATTTTCATTGACATTATTGTTAGCGTTGTCTTTAAGGTTATTATTTTTAATAGTATTATCTTTTTTTTCAGCTGTTTCAACGTTTTTTAGTGTTTCATTAGCAGTTGAAGATATATTATCTAATGTAATATTTTTTTTAGATCTGTTTTCATTATTAATTACTTTGTTGTTATTATCTTTATTGTCAATGAGGTTTTTTTTATTATCATTTTCAACAACTTTCTTCTCAGATTTATTGTTGTCTATGTTATTAGAACTTTCAATATTGATAACAGATTGATTACCATTGCTGTTATTACTACTACTGTTACTGTTATTGCTGCTGCTGTTACTAGTATTTTTATTAATGTTGTTATCTACTTCGTTTTTGATGTTAACAGCTGGTAGATTATTAAACGACTCTTTACAACTATTTTCAGATGATAATAATAACACCTTATGTGATAATATATATCTACCATTATCTTGAATTTCTAATATTTTAACATTTATTCTATCTCCCACTAATAGTACTTTTGTTAGATCATCGACTCTACAAAGATCTAATTCTTCTTTTTTAAGTACACCTATCTTACCTTCCAAAAACTCAACTAATGCACTGTTTTCTTGTACTTTTTTAACAACACCATCGAATATAGAGTTTTTATCAGGTATAATAGTTATAGCATTGATTTTGTTAACACAATCTTCTAAACTTTTCTTATTTTTAGATATTATACTAACGACATTACCGTTGATACTTATAGCACAGTTGAAATCTTTTTGTAGATTTTGTATATTACTACCTCCTGAACCAATTACATATCCTAACATCTTCTTATCTATTATCATCTTTGTAAAATGTGGTGCAAAGTCTTTAGTATCAACTCTTGGTTTTTGTATAGAAACATCTAATTTCTTTATTATATAGTTAACACCCTCTCTAGCTTGTTTTAATGCATCTTTAAGAATATCTATATTTAATCCTAAAAACTTTACATCTAGTTGTATGCCTGTGATACCTTTTTCTGTACCTATTATCTTAAAATCCATGTCTCCTAACTCATCTTCATCAGACGATATATCAGATAATACAGTATATTTACTTGTTTTTTTATCAAAAAATAAACCCATGGCAATACCAGATATAGTGTGTTTTATCTGTATACCAGCATCTTTTAATGCTAGACAACTACCACATACTGTAGCCATTGATGATGAACCATTAGAACTTAATATGTCAGAAACTATTCTTATTGTAAACATATTATCATCAGGTAATATTGCTTTTAAACCATTTAAAGCTAGATTACCATGACCTATCTCTCTACGTCCAACATTTTTTGAATATGACAACTCTCCAACACAAAAACTTGGGAAATTATAATGTAATATTAACTTATTAAAACCATATTCAAAAGCTTCTTCTTTAGGTTGTTCATCTTTTTTATCCCCTAATGTCACAGTTACTAATGCTTGTGTTTCACCTCTTGTAAACAAAGCAGAACCATGAGCAGATGGTAGATAATCTACATCACAACTGATATGTCTTATCTCGTAGAATTTTCTACCATCTATCCTCTTGTTTTCTTCATTAAACAACCTATTTAAAGCTTCTTTCTTTATCTTTTTTAATAAATCTGGTGTATATTGCTCACTGTTTTTTAAATCAGAAATAACATTATCTATTTCTAAATCCCTATCTCCTTTAGATGGTATTGATTTTTTATAAATTTCTAATATCTTATCAATATATTCTTTATTACTTTCTATTATATTATCACTATCGTCAATATCGTTTTTATTAGAGATATCGTTATTTTTTACAATACCCAATTCATATAGAAACTCTTTTTGTAATATACAATGGTTTTTTATTTCTTCTAGACCTTTTACAATACCGTCTAATATTACATCTTCTGTAAGTCCTGCTTCTGTATTAAAAAAACCTTCACACATCAGTAAAGAGTTTTCATTACCACCTATTACTAATTTTACTTCAGAACCATTTAAGAGTTCTTTTTTAGGATTAATAACCCAATTATTTTCAATATAATATAGAAAAACTTCAGAAACAGGTCCATTAAAATCAACATTAGATAATAATAAAGCTAATGATGCACTAAAACATGAATAATACTCTGAGCTTAAAGAATCATCAGCAGATAAAACAGAAACATTAACCTGTGTGTCTTTTTTAAAAGATTTATCGAAACATGGTCTAATACATCTATCTATTAACCTTGATACTAAAACTTCATGATCGTTAAGTCTAAGTTCTCTTTTACAACCTGCTGGTATACGTCCTATAGCGTAAAACTTTTCTTGATAATCTACATGTAATGGTAGAAAATCATATTTTACATTATCAGATTTATTGAAAACAACAGTACTTAATAGTACGTTATTACCATATCTTACTTCTACAGCTCCATCAGCTCTTATAGCTATCTTACCTGATTTTATCTTTAACTTACAACCATCGTTTAATGTAATCTCTTTTTCATTACTTTTAAACATATCTTATATCGTCTTATTACACTAACTGTTTAGATTTCATTAATGTAAATATTTTATTATATCTATCTAAAGATTTTTTCTTTAGATATTTCAACATTCTTCTTCTTTGATTTACTAACTTTTCTAAACTTAATTTTGTACAATAATCATGTTTATTGTTATTTAAATGTAGTATAAGTCTATTTATCTTTGTAGTAAAAACGTATATTTGATTTTCTGGACTTCCAGTATCGTCCTTTTTATTTTTAGGACTGTATTTACTAAAATCTATTACTTCCATATATTTATGTTCTTAAATTATTTTCTAAATAACCAAGGAATTTTAACATTATTTACTAAATCACTTCCTCGATTCACTAAATCAGTAACCTGATTAACTATTTCAGCGACTCTACCTACTAAGTTTTCATCTTTAATCTTTACAACCTCAGTATTGACATGTTTAGTTATACTGACTAAATTAGTAGATATTTCACTGACATTATCTAGTATTTTATTTACCTTCTTAATCACATCTGCTGTTTTAACACTTTTATCAACAACATTAACTTCACTTCCTTTTTTTATAATATCTCCATCATTTACTTGTATTTCTAATGTTTTATTACTAAAGTCAAGACCATTTATATTAACAACACTATGATCTAATAGTCTAATCCTTCCATCTATCTCAAAAATAACTTTACTTCTAAATGTATCATAGTCAAATTTTATACTGACTATATTTCCAATTTTTTTACCATTTATTATTATTGGACTATCTTCTGTTATATTATTGATATCTGTTATGTAAAAATAATAACGATTAGTATCTTTAAAAATATTAACCCTGCATATATATGCAGTTCCAAATACTAGTACTAGAAGAGATACTATTGTAAAAGTAAGTACCTTGAAGACCTTCATGTACATTAACTAATAAAAAAACAATTTTAAAAGAAATAATGTTACATTATATTTAGGCTGTCTGTTGATTTTTTAAAAATTTTGATAATTTTAAAAAGTTATAAATTTTTATAATACATCTTTTTCACTAACTATTAAATAATGAAGTTGCTTTTTAAATTTATTCTGTTTTTCTTTTATTTTCGATCATTACCATTTTGTTTTATTGATCCAGATATAAAAGAATATTTTAATGAAGAGTATATTAAAGAAATTGAAGAATATTTTAATAACTCTGAAAGTGTAACTGATTATTTTTACCTATTTAAAGTTGATGATAATATGGTAAATTTTACAGTAGAGGATCCTGATGAGAATATTGATTCTATGAAAAAAGTTAATTGTAAACGTTATAGGTCTAAAAGTAAAATACATTGTTTACTGTATAATATAGAGAATAAAAAAGATAATATAGAAGATAATAAACATGTAGATATAATTTTAGAAAATGGTTTTTTTTATGAAAAATTGTTATGTGTTGACAATAAAAATGATGATCCTAAAAAAAATTATAAAGATGGCCATTTATTTTATGAAAATAATAAATATGTACTTTCTCTAGAAGACAATCTTCCAATATTATTTAAATTAAAAGTTAAAGATCCAGTTCAAGATCCAGATTCTGATAATGATCCTGATAAGAAAAAATATATTGAAAAAGATATAACTGTTTTTTGCAGTAGACCTAATCCTATTATGTTTCACAGGTGGGCTAATGATAATAAGAAGGATGACGAATTTGATTCTGGTAAAATATCAATGTTTAATAGTGAAAGAATAACTGAATTTCATTTAATAAATCCTTTAATAACTCTTCAAAGATTTGAAGAAGCAGGTAAACATAGCGATGAAAAACGAGTAAAAAACGATTTACCAGACGAAGATAATTTAGAAGAAAATGATGATAAAAATAGATATTATTACGATGAAGATGATAAAGTTACAAAAGCTGAAGTTGTTTATCAATATTTATTTAGAGATTGTTTAAATTTAAAAAAGATATCCTTTGATGAAGATACTTTCGACAATTATATGAAATTTTGTAGTAACGATATTTTTCAAGGTTGTAAAAATTTAGAATATATAGGTATAAAAAATATATATTTTACTAATTTCCATTTTTTTAGAGATTATCCATATTTAAAGTCTTTAGAATTGTATTACGAAAACTCAGGACATCAATATAGTTTTGCAAATTGTAAAAATTTAGAAGAAATAAAATTTGTAGATTTATCTGGTACTGAAAAAGTAATAGATGAAATGAAGTTATCTAATGCTGGTTTTAAAAACTGTCCAAATTTAAGTTATATTGGTGCTAAAAAGATAATAATAGATTCACAATGGGGAAATACTTCTATATTTGAAAACTGTAAAAATTTAAAAATACCAGATGTAGTTGTCTTATTACATAAAGATATAAAATTAGAATATCCTAATTTAAAAAATATTTTTAAAGGTCTTAATCCTGATCTAAATAAAGATGTGAAATTAGAATTTAAATATGTTGACGACAGTAGTAAAATAAGATACAACTTAGATTTTAACACTATATTTAATGGTTGTGATTCTAAAAAAAATATAGAGATAACATTACCTGATGGTCAAAAACAAATTCTTAAAGATGTACAAAATAATGATAAAATCGATGAATTTCTATTAAATCCAGTTAGATACAATAAATATAGAGTCTTTTATCAAAAAATTACAAAAGAACAACTAGTACAATATAATTACCTCGAAAATATAGATATAGATGATGAAAATATACGTAACAGTATACTAAATAACACTTATACTGATATAATTAACAACATAAATCAAGATATAAAAAAAGATTTAGATAAAGATATTCCAAAACCTAATCCATGCTGTTTATGTTGTGGAAAATGTTTATCTAAATGTTGTTGTTGTTGCAAGTCTAAGACTTGACCTTTGTTCTCAAACGCCGAACCGGCTTAATATATAATGTATTAAATACACTATGTGTTCGTCTTTATAAATATAAAGACATCCTAAGGTCCAGGACTTAGTCCTGGTACTTTTTAAGTATGAGCCGGTTCGGCGTTTGAGAACAAGTTGGCTACTTTTTAAGTAACTACTTTTAAAGTAACTAGTTTTTAAGTAACTATAAATTAAGGTGTTTGATAAGGTTAAAGAAGTTGTCGAGAAATATAATAAGTTAAAAGAGGAGTTAGAAAAACCAGATGTAGTTGGTGATTTTAATAAGTTTTCGAAGATAAATAAAGAGATAAAGGGTATAGAAAATGTCGTTAATCTTTATAATAAGAGGAATGAGACGTTAAAAAATATTGAAGAGAATAAAAGTCTTTTGAACTCAGAGAAAGATGAGGAGTTAAAAGAGATGATAAAAAATGATATTGATGAATTAGAAAAACAGATTCCTATTCTTGAAGAAAAGCTAAAATATGAGTTAATACCTAAAGATCCTAATGACGATAAAGATATAATATTAGAGATTCATGCAGGTACTGGTGGTGATGAAGCTGGTATCTTTGCTGGAGATCTCTTTAGGATGTATTCTAGGTATTCTGAAATTAAAGGTTGGAAATTATCTGTAATAAGTTATGTTGAGAGTACTTCTGGGGGGTATAAGGAGATAATATGTAATATTAAAGGAGAAAATGTTTATAGAATCATGAAATATGAATCTGGAGTACATAGAGTTCAAAGAGTACCAGAAACAGAAACACAAGGTAGGATACATACTTCTGCAGCTAGTGTTGTAGTAATGCCAGAAACAGAAGATATAGATATTAATATAAATATGAATGATATTAGAAAAGATACATATTGTTCTACTGGTGCTGGTGGTCAATCAGTAAATACTACTTATTCTGCTGTTAGGTTAACACATATACCAACAGGTTTAGTAGTAACATGTCAAGATGAACGATCTCAGATTAAAAACTTTGAAAAGGCAATGAAAGTCCTTAGAGCTAGATTATATAATATCAACTTAGAAAAACAACAACAAGAGATAGGTGATATGAAGAGGTCTATGGTTAAACATGGAGATAGATCAGATAAGATAAGGACATATAACTATCCACAAAACAGAATAACAGATCATAGAATAGGTTTTACATCTTATAATTTAGATAAAGTCATAGATGGTGATCTCACTCAGTTCTCTGAAGCTCTAGAAATTGCTGATAATGCAGAAAAATTAAAAGCAGATAGTGAAAAATAATAGTTACAATTTGTATATATATTTAATTTCAGTTTCAAATTTATAATCATAATTTATAATTTTTTGTTCATTTATTTTTTTGAATAATAGGTTTATTTTATTTTCTTCAGATATTTCAGGATTAATAATATATTGTAAAGGCACTTCAATTTCTTTTTCATTTGAAACAAAATAATATTTTTTATCTTTAAAATTATAATAAAAACAACATCCATGATCTATGGAACCATATTTAACATGGTAAAATGAATAAATTAAATTGATATTATTATTTAATAGTTCACAATAAGAAATAAATTTATTTTTATTATTTAATATTATTTTACATTTATTATCCTCATATTTTAAGGATATTTTATTATTTAAATAACTTAATAAATTCAATATATTATCACATATAAAAGTATTTGCTGAATGTGATAAATCTTTTTTTTGATATTTTATTTTTAAATTATTTATTAAATTTTTAAATATAGATAAGAAATCTTCTTTTTGTTTAAAATAATTAAAATTTTCAATATATTGTGATAGAGTTATATTATTTAAATTAAAATCTTTTGATTCAATATTTTTATTTGTTTTATATTTTCCAAAACAAGCTATTGTGTATAAACATTCTTTAAATATTTTATAATTTATATTTTTTTCATTTTCTTGTTTTTCAAAATCTTCTAATTTTAATTTCTCACCAATTTCAAAAAATAAATCACAGATGGAGTTAAATAATAATTCATGACAGTTGTTATTATAATTGTTATTTTTAAAGTCGTTGACAATTTGAGCAATATTATTTAAAAATTTAATATTAGAATCTTCAAATTCTTTTAAGATCTCAGTTTCGTTATATAATAATGTTGCTAAAAAATAATTACAACATTGTAGTCCACAATAATCTCCAGACCATTTATATAAAGATTCTCTTGAAATTAACTTATCAGGTAATTTGTTTTCATCTATTTTTTTATCATTTACTTCTATTTTTTTATCTTTTCCGTTATTATTTTCGTTAGTTAATTCATTATTATCTTTATGTTCATGATCACATTTACAGCATTTTGAATTAAAATATAATGAAAATATTGTTAATAAATATATGAATATCATAATGTTATATATTATAGTTACATAATTTTTTCAATTTACAATTTTTACAATCAGGTTTTACTGCTTTACATTTATATCTTCCAAATATTACGAACCATGGATTTATTTTATTATAATATTTTTGTGGAAATAACATCATTAATTCTTTTTCAATGATATCTGGATTTTTAGAATTAACTAAATTTAAACGATTTGACACTCTATTAACGTGTGTATCTACAGCAATTCCAGGATAATCATAAATAATTGATAGTACTAGATTAGCTGTTTTTCTACCAATGCCTTTTATATCTGTTAATTTATTTAAATCATTAGGAATTTCAGAATTATAGATATTATAAATAATTTTAGAGATGTTAATAATACGTTCTGTTTTTTCTTTTGGGTATGATATAGATTTTATTAAGTCAAATACTTCGTTGTAATTTGCTTTTGATAAATCTTCAAAACTTTTATATTTTTCAAATAAATTTGGAGATATTTCATTAATTCTACTATCTTTACATTGTGCACTTAATATAATTGCAATTAATAATTCATAATTATTTTTATATTTTAATTCAGTTTTTATAATGTTTTTATTTTTATATTCATCATTTTCAAAATAATCAATAATCATTTTAATTTTATCATTTTTATCATCCATAATTTATTAGTTATAATTTATTGTTAATATTTTGTTGTAAAAGTAGTTATTTATAAAAATGTAAAAAAAATAATTAAAATAATTTTTAATTTAAGAAAATATTAAAATATGATTTATAAAAAAATTATTTTCACATGTTAATTTAGAAAATATATACACACTCAATATGAAAAAGTTAGGTATATGTATTAATAGTGCGTTTATATTAAATATTAATTCAATGAATTATTATTATAAATTAGTAGAAGCTGGATTAATACAAGAAAATAATAATAGAAATAATTTTTCTAAATTAGTAAAAAAAACAAAATTAAAAAAATATAAAGATTATAAAATAAAAAAAATAGATAAAACAAATAATAATAATAATAATAATAATAAAAAATGTGATTTATTTTATTTTAAAAAAAAATATTTTAAGGAAGATTTAATTTGTATTTATTGTGAAATTTATAAAATTTGTAAATTTTTAAATTTAGAAGATTCTATTAAAGATCTAGAAGAAATAAAAGAATTTATATTTGAGCATAATTATAATATAAATAATTATAAAATTTTTCAAATATTATATGATACAAATAACATATTGGACGATTTAAAAAAAACAAAAATAAGAAAAATTACTAATTCTAAAATTCCTATATTAATAAACAATTTAAAAACAATAGTAATAATTTTAAAATTAAAAATATTAATTAATAAAATTGATAAAATAATTAAAAGATAAAAATTTTTATATAAATTTTTTAATCTTCTAAAATTAGAAATGTTTATTAAATATATATAAATATATTTTTGTTTACAAATTTTCTTTTTTTTATTTTTTTTATTATCCTATATAAAAGATGTTACTAAAGAAATTAAGATTGTTTATTTATGTATGTTTTTTTATAAAAACAAGCGATTTTATATTTTCAGATGTAATGATAAGTGATCTAAAATCATCTGAGGAGGATAATATTTTATTAAATTTAATTGATAATTCTACAATAAAACTTGATAATAACATTGAGGATAAGAAGAATATAAAAAAAAGAAAGGTTGGAAAATGTTCTTGTGATTATGGTGAAAAAAATAAAGAAAACAAAAACAAAGACTTACCTGATGTAACTGAGAATTTTATAAGACAAAATTCAAATATTTTAGGAATTATATTTAATCAAGAAATTAAAAAATATTTATTAGAAGAAAAAAATAAGATTTTTCATAACAATACATATGTTGATGAACTAAAACTAAATGAAAAAGATTTAACAGAATTAGACATTTCTAATTTTATTAATGAAGAAAAAAAAAAAGATAATTCAATAAAAATACCTAGTGCTGATCAGAATATAGAGTTTTGTAAAAAAATTTTTCATTTAAAATATGTATCTGATTTTATAAATGCTTCATTAAAAACAATGCGTGGAATGTTTATTAAAGAAATAAAAGGATTACCTGAAAATATAAATAAGAAAGAAGACGAAATTTTAATAAGTTATATAGATTTTGAAAATGTAAAAAATTCTTTTAAAAACAAAATAGGAATTAAATATATAGAAGAAATTTTTTCAAATATACTTGAAAACCTCAGTGAAGATAATCCAATAAAAAAAATTTTTTGTAATGAAAAAAATGAAGAAAAAAAACAATTTTTACAAAAAATTATTAGTTTATTAAGTGAATTAAATATTTTAAATGATTTAAATGGTTTTAAAAATACAGGAATTAATGGTATTATTATAACTTTGTTGAAAGAAATTTTAAAAAACACAGATGAACGTTTTTCTGTATTAAAAAAAATTAATAATATAAAATTTAATGAGGTTGTAGGAAAATTAATAGAAAATATAGAATTTAATGTAGAAATAAAATTAAATAATTATAAAAAAATTATAGATAAAAATGATACCAATAAAGGTTTTTCAATAGAAGATTATGTACTTATTTTTAAATTTATTGATTTTTTAAATGGAAATTTAGATATTTATAATAAGTCAAAAGAACTCTATTTTAAATGTTCTAATGAAGTAAAAGAAAATTTAAATAATTTAGCTGGAAAAGAAATATTTTATAATTTAGAAAAAGATAATATTATATGTAGAGAAGGTGATAAATATAAAATTAAAGGAGGTGAAGAAAAGGGATTTAAAAAAAATATGAAATTAAAATTTGATGATTTACAATACATCTTAAATCTTATTGAAAATATTGACATATATATGTATTTTGATAAAATAGATGAAGATGCTATTAATAAAAGGTATAATAAACATCAAATTATTTATGATATGTATAATAAAAATGATAATAAAGATAATTTTATAAAAAATTTTAATGAAAAATTAAAAGAAAAAGATAAAGAAGGTAATAATTTAATTTTTAATAAAATAAAAGAAAAAATTAAATATTTATATAGTGGAACATATTTTGGAGCTGCTATTGATGTCTTTAGTGGAAATGATATTTCGAATCGTTGTTCTAAAATTTCTAAATTAAACATTATAATGAATAAAAATTATTTAGGAATTTATTGCGATAAAGATACAGAATTTAAAATCTATTTAAAAAATTGAATTTCAAACTATTTTATTTAACTAATAAATATATATTGTGATGTCTGAAATTGTTGGAGAAATAGTGCAAATAATAGGTCCTGTAGTTGATGTAAAATTTAATAGTAAGGAAGATCTTCCTGAAATACTTGACTCATTAGAAGTAGTTAATAATATTGGTAAAGTTATTATTTTGGAGTGTCAAAAACATATTGGTGATGTCATTGCAAGAACAATATCAATGGATTCTACTGACGGATTACAAAGAGGTTTAAAGGTAATAAATAAGAAAAGACCTATCCAAATGCCTACTGGAGAAAATATTAGAGGTAGGTTATTTAATGTCGTAGGTGAAGCTATAGACGGAATGCCTCAGCCTGATACTAATGGTAAGTCATTACCTATTCATAGACCTGCACCTGAATTTAAAGACATATCAAATAATACAGAGATTCTTTATACTGGTATAAAGGTTATAGATTTATTAACACCATATGTAAAAGGAGGTAAGATTGGTTTATTTGGAGGAGCTGGAGTTGGTAAAACAGTTCTTATCATGGAATTGATAAATAACATTGCTAAGACATATTCTGGGTTATCTGTTTTTGCAGGTGTAGGAGAAAGAACAAGAGAAGGTAATGATCTATTAAGAGAAATGATTGAATCTGGAGTTATCAACTATGGTGAAGAATTTAAAAAATCAATGGAAAAAGGTGAATGGGATCTTTCTAAAGTAGATATGGAAGCTTTAAAGAAATCTTATGCAACGTTGATATTTGGACAGATGAATGAATCACCAGGAGCTAGAATGAGAGTAGCTTTAACAGGTCTTACTGCAGCAGAATATTTTAGAGATGGTGAAGGTGATGAAAAAGGTAAAGATGTATTGTTATTTATTGATAATATATTTAGGTTTACACAAGCTGGATCAGAAGTATCTGCATTATTAGGAAGGATGCCTTCAGCAGTAGGATATCAACCTACATTAGCTTCTGAAATGGGTTTAATGCAAGAAAGAATAACATCTACTAAACATGGTTCTATTACATCTGTTCAAGCAGTATATGTTCCTGCTGATGATTTAACAGATCCAGCACCAGCAACAACATTTGCACATTTAGATGCTACAACAGTATTATCAAGAAAGATAGCTTCATTAGGTATATATCCAGCTGTAGATCCTTTAGCATCTAGTTCAAGGATATTAAACCCTGATATTTTATCTAAAGAGCATTATGAGACAGCTCAAAAAGTAAAAAACATATTACAAAGATATAAAGAATTACAAGATATCATCGCCATATTAGGTATGGATGAGTTGTCTGATGAAGATAAAAAGACAGTAGAAAGAGCAAGAAAAGTACAGAGGTTTTTATCACAGCCATTTACAGTTGCAGAACAATTCACTGGTCTAAAAGGTGCAAGAGTTCCTATTGAAGATATAATAAAAGGATTTAACATGATCCTTAGTGGTGAATTAGATTATCTACCAGATTCTGCTTTTAACCTAGTAGGAACTATCGAAGAAGCTATCGAAAAAGGTAAACAACTTACTTAAGAAGTAAGCAACCAGGACTAAGTCCTGGACCATAAGTTTCAACATTCGTTGAAACAAAAATACATAATGCATTAAATATTATTGCCTACTTTTAAAGTAGGTCTCAAACGTCGAACCGGCTTACTTTAAAAGTAACCAACTTACTTGGAAAGTAACCAACTAGATGTCTTTACATTTGTAAAGACGAATACTTAATTAAAAGTAATAAAAACATTATATATTAAGCCTGTACGACGTTGAGTACAAGTTGCATACTTTTTAAGTATGAGGCGCTTCGCCGTTTTAGAAGGCATATCCAATCTTAGATTGGTGGTTAGAATATGTTACAACATTTATTATTACAACACCTGTTACAGCAAAAGCAACATGTTTTAGGAATAGATCCATCTATATTTAATTTATCTTTGTATAATAAATATTTATCTGGATATCTTGCAAATAATTCATAGTTATGAAGATCACTTATTAGAATTTTATTATTAGCAGTAAATTTATCTATTTTCGAATTTTTAAACATTTCATCTTTATCTACATCATCTTTTTCATTCCATCGTGTTTGACAATTTTTTGGAACAAAATTATCAGGTAATATTAATTCTACTATATGTGAATCACCAAACATTCCTAACATTTGTGTTACTTTTGATGTGTTAAAATTTGTTAAATCTAATTTTTTTAAATTTTTACATCCTTTAAACATTGAGCTCATTTGGGTTACATTAGAAGTGTCGAAGTTATCACCAAAATTTATTTCTTCTAAATTAGTACATCCACAAAATAAACCATGTAAAGATTGTAGATTTAAACTTTTATTTTGAGAATTTTTTAAAAAACTAAGATCTATATTTTTTAAAGATTTACAATTAGCAAATAAACATGTTATATCGTTTAAATTTTCGAATTTAACACCATCCAAATTTATTTCTTTTAAATTTTCACAATTTCCAAAAACACAAGTTAAATCTTCTATTTTTTCAAGATTTAAGTTATTCATATTAACTTTTTCTAGTTTTTTACAATAATTAAATAACATTGATATATTTTCCATATTATTAAATTTAAGATTAGATAAATCTATTTCTTTAATATTAGATCCACCAAATGCACACCATAAACTTTTTACATTATCAGTTTTAAAATTTTGTCCAAATTGTATTTTTTCTAATCCTACTTTATGAAAAATACAACTCATATATTTTACTTTTGAAGTGTCTAAATTATTTAAATTTATATTTTTTAACTTACTAGATCTAAAAGTATTAGACATACTTGTAACATTTTTAGTGTTTACAGATTCAAAATTTTCTACAGTTTCTAAATTTCCACATTCAAAAAAACTATTTAATTTTTTTATATTTTCAGTATCACAAAATATAATACTTATCTCTTTATTGTATGTATTTTCAAATAGACCATAATGTCTGCTTTCACTAATGGAATCTTTGTTTTTATATTTATCTTTTTTTTTAAAACAATATTCAAATTTTAATTGAGAACTAATATCACTAACGAATAAATATTTTGTAGATTTATTTATTTTATATTTATTTGTACTGTCGTTAATTCTAATTTCAACTTCATCATCTTTTGTTTTTAATTCAAATAATGCCCATTTTTTATTATCTATTTTTTCAGTTTTAAATTCACTGTTATCAGTTTTATTAATATATTTTAATTTTACTCCACTGTTATTTATTATTAATTTAAATTTTAAATTATTTTTATTAATTTTATTTTTTCCATCAGCAGTAGATATTTTATTATCTACATAGTATTTATTTAAAATATCATTATTATCGAATTCTATTTTATAACTTAAATCTTTTAAATTTTTACCCTTTCTATCTTTTTCTGGTTCTATAATTTCACAAAAGGCAATTATTAAATGATTTTCTGCATTTTCTTCATCATAATCTTTAAATTTTACATCAGCAGGTACATTATTAATATATTCATAACATTTTCTATAATATGCAATCTTGTTGTTTATAAAATCTTCATTAATATAATAACAATATTTATTATAGTCATTATAACAAATCAAATTATCTTTGATATTATTAAAAATAAATCTTGTTGTTGAAAATGTAAAAATATTGAAATTAATATAAAAAAATAATATTTTTAGTATATAGATCATATCTTTTAGTTAATTTCAAAACTTTTTTGTAAAAAAGTTTTATCAAAAAACTTTTACGTTTTTGCATTCGCAAAAACAAGAATACCTACTTTAAAAGTAGGCAAATAGGATGTTTCTACATTCGTAGAAACGAATATATAAATAAAATAAAAACATTATCTATTAAAATACATCATATATTCTTTGTTTCGACCATCTGTCGAAAGTTACTTTAAAAGTAACCAAGTAATAAATGTTGGATCCAACGTCACGTTGGTACTTTCTTAGAAAGTAATAAGTTTTCCATTATCGTTCCAATTACCATAATATTCATTTTTAGCTGTTTTTTCTAGAAAATGATTTAAAGATTTAATATAGTTTTTACTACCAATTTTATGTTGTTGAATATTACCTATTCTAATTCTTTTATATAACTCTGGGAAATTATTAAAATTATCGTAAATAACCTTATTTTCTTTTATTTTAGTTAAAATATCATCATTGATTTTTAGTTTATCATTAAAATTTTTAGGTAATATTTTTAAACCAGAATCAGTCATTAAATTATTCTTTATCAACCATTTACAACGAGCTTTATTTAATTCTGACCAATTAGAATTCTTTCTTCTAGGTGAAAATCGTTGATATTTTATATTATCAATAGGTTTTAAAGTAGAATCTATCCATCCAAAACATAAAGCAACATAAATTGCATCTATATATTTTAATGTGTTATTATCTTCTTTACTTCTGTTACAATTTATATAACATTCATTATAATTTTTATGATTTTCCTTTAACCAGTTGTAAAAATCATCTTTATTATTGATATTTAGAATCAACATTATTGAAAATTTATTATTGATATTTAAATTTTAATTTTTAGTTGAGCCACAACATGATTTGCTATTTTCATTTTTAATATCGCTTCCATTACCAGTTACAGATGCTTGATTACCTGTAGTTCCTTGTGGTATTTTTTCAAACATTTTATCTTTTAACTTATCAACATTTTTTATTTTTATATTGATTTCGATGTTTTCAGAATCATTTTTAAAATCTTTTTCAAGATCAGGTACGTATTCTAATGTATACTCTCCATCTTCTAATCCAAGATCAGTTTTAATTTTTGCTTTCACTTCTTCAATAGTACTTAATTTTCCTTTAATAAATCCATTTTTGTCAGCATTTTTTAATATATCACTTTTAAATTTATAACCTGATTGAATATTCGTTATTCTATATTTATAAGCATACTGTTTTTCTTCAAGATATGTACTTATAAATTGTTTAGAATCATTATCTTTTTTAATTTTCTCGATATCAAAATCTATTGTTATTATATTATCTTCATTTATTGTTTTATCTTTGTTTAAAACTTTATCAAAACTAACTGTAAAATAACCATCTTTTAAAAATAACTCTTTTTTGATAAGATCATTTAAACTATCTTCAGTAAATTGTTGATCCTGATGTTCTTTAATCTTGGTTCTTATATTATTTGTTTTTTCTTTTTTATCACATTTAAAATAATACCCTTTTATGTTTTTTAGAATTATCTTATATTTATAAAATTGATCTATTGTTAAATTTAAAGAACCAAATGTTTTACTATCATAATCATATAATAATTGTTCATAAAATGTTTCATCACCTTGAAAAAATAATGCATGAGCATCAGCATTATAATTCATACTATATTCAAAAACATGAATTGGAGCTGTTTTTTTATTTAACTCATCACTTAATTTGTTATTACTTTTATCAAAAACCTTATCTTTTATTTGATCAAAGAAATTATCATTATTACTCAACTTAGGATCTAGATCACAATTAAGTTTTATTTCAGAATTATTAGTATATTCTACATTATTATATGTAATATGTAATGACTTTTCAGGAAAAGTAACATCATAGTTATAATAGAAAATATAATCTGTATCTTTTTCTATTACTTCTTCTAGGTTAGCTAATTTACCATCTTTTAAATGATCATCTCCTTCTTTATATTTAGTTTCTTTTACTGTAGTTTCAATTATACCATCTTTTTCTTTTGTAATATATTTTATCTTTTCAACTTTTGGGCACAACGTATAATTTTATGTTAATAAATTTTCCTAATATTCAAAATAATATAATAAGTTATGTTTTTTAATTTTTATGAACAGGTATTGTTATTATAATAATTTAACAATT
>Ga0256405_10004750_pt1 | contig 24832 bp, 28 predicted proteins | sample RumenRJG_02DNA_FD_189096 | JGI IMG/M metagenome (GOLD analysis project Ga0256405, IMG submission 189096) | Bovine rumen microbial communities from Lethbridge, Alberta, Canada - RJG_02 | ecosystem: Host-associated > Mammals > Digestive system > Stomach > Rumen | place: Canada: Alberta... | reverse complement strand
ATCGAGAATGGTTGGTTCGTATTGGGTTAAAACACCAATTGTATTGATTCCACTGTTAGCACAGTTACTAAGAGGGAAATCAATAATTCTGTATTTAGCCGCAAAAGAGACAGCAGGTTTTGCCATTTTTTTAGTCAAAAGACCTAATCTTGTCCCTTTGCCGCCTGCAAGAATCATTGCTACGACATTATGTGACATAATATGCTCCTTTTTGTTCAATGAAATTATAGCACTACGCACGCGTAGTTTAAAAACATTTTTAATAGTTTATTGTTACTTGCTATAATTGTAGGCATGAAAGTCCCAGTAGACCGTCGTAGAACTATATTAATCTTTATAATAATGGACCTCTTATTCGCGGTAGGTCTATTCCTATCCTGTATGACTCTTTTCCTTTTCCAAAAATGGGGAGTCATTCAAATACTCATTATTATCCTTTATGTTCTAACTAGTATTGGGATGTTAGTCCTCTCCTTAGTGCGTAATTTCTACGTTATTGAAAACAAGTATCTAGTCCAAGTAAGAGCCTTTAAAGAAGCTTATTACCACTACAACGATGTAGTATATATCGATAAAGAGCAATCAGAAAAGAAAAGAACCTTAGTGTTCTACACAAATAAAGGACATGTTAGATATCTAGCGTTCGATAGGAACGGAGAAATCTATCAGGCGATGCTTAAAAAGTGCAATAATTTGTTAAGTAAAGAAGAATTTAAAAAACGTTATCCTAACGTCAAAATGTAAATTGAATAGAGGTTAATTATTGTTAGCCTCTTTTTTATTACAGATTTATTAACTGAAAATTTTGATTTTCAATGATACGTTAAAAAACAAATTTATTGTTGCTATGATTTTTATCTTATGATAATATTAATCGGCAACAAATCAGGAGGACGATGATATGTCAAGAGTTTGTCCAGTATTAGGAAAAGGTCCAGTAAGCGGTAACAACCGTTCCCACTCTTTAAGAGCTACACGTCGTAGATGGAACACCAATCTTCAAGTTCGTACCGTCGTTGTTGATGGCAAAGAAATGCGTATTCGTATGTCTACAAGAGCATATCGTAGCCTCAATAAACAATATAAGGATCGCTAATCTTTTACTAAAAAGACAAGATATAAAAATCGACTCAGAAACGAGTCGTTTTTTATTTCTCTTTAAGCGATGAAACTTAATATAACTAATGGTAAAGGTGAAAGCATATAAGTGAAGATAGCCCACCACTCGTTAAAAGCGATTGGAATAAATTTTGGTCTAGCCATCACTTCATTACCATCTTTATCAACACTTTTATCTAAATAAATCTTATATGTAGCGCGTGGATTAAATAAGAATATGACCATCGTGACCGCTAATAAAGCGCCTACCACTATGGCAACGACGCTTAACGCTTTAGCGGTATCCACTTCATGAATTCTAAATGCTTCATAGCCTAATAAGGCATTAAGAGCAGGCATCGCAAACGAAAGAGTCATCGCTAAAGTAGAAACAATAATATGTGTTCTTAAGAATTGTAATGGCATAAATAATAAGCAACCAATTAAAGCAGCGGTAATAATAGAAAGGGCCACTAAAACGTAGATGGTAATGCTATTAGAATTAATATTACTCATCTTATAAATATAAAAGACAATCACGCCTAGCATTGATAAGACTAAAGCGATATTGCCGTATATGTTTCTTTTAAAAGAATTTGGATAATTAAATTCATATGGAAACATTCTTTTAAATGAATATTTCACATCGTGTTTTTTATAGTAAAAAGCAGAGGAAAGAAAATATCCTCCCACAAAGAGAGATAAGCTAGCTAAAAATATCGCAAGGGAAATAAAGCCCATATTAATGGAATAAGCTATCGTACCTTTCTTTAAAGTTATCCGCACTGAATAAGTAGTTACCAGCGACTAAGACATCAGCGCCGATATTTAAGCAGTCCTTACCAGTGATATCGTTAATACCACCATCGACAGAAATTAAAGCGTGACTTCTTGTTTCAACAATTTCATCAATAAGAGCGCTAATTCTATCTAATGTTTCTGGGATGAACTTTTGACCACCCGCACCAGGTTCAACACTCATGACGAGTACAAGATCAAGTTTTTCTAAGAATGGATAAACCTTTTCAATTGGGGTTTCTGGTTTAACAGAAAGACCGGCTTTCATTTTATATTTATGGATTTCATCGATGACTGCATCGACTTCATCATCGTTTTTACATGCTTCATAATGGAAAGTTAAATAGTCAGCGCCTGTTTTAGCGAACTTTTTAACGAAACTCATTGGGTCTTCCACCATGAGGTGAACATCCTTAACAAAGTCGATCTCTTTAAACAATTTTTCAAAGAAGATATTACCGAAAGAAATATTCGGAACAAAGTGACCGTCCATGACATCTAAATGGATCCATGTGCATCCAGCATCCTTAATCTTTTTTAATTCATCTTCTAAGTGTAAGTAATCACACACTAGAATGGATGGGGAAACGATCATTTTTTTCATTTTGAATACCTCTCTTTTTTAAAAATTGCTTCTTCTGATAACTTTTTATAACATTCATAGGCGAGATTAGAAATCTCACCGTTATGAACCTTCTCTTTTACTAAACACCTATTTTCGCTTAAATGCAAGCAATCCGCAAAATAACATTTATTATATAAATTGGTAAAGCCAGGATAGAAGGCTGCTAGGTCCTCTTTATAGAGATTTAGTTCTAATGAAGAGAATCCTGGAGTATCGGCAATATAGCCACCTTGATATGGTAAAAGGATGACTTCTTTTGTTTGGTGTTTACCTCTTCCTAAGGCCATAGAATATTCGCCAATGGCTCTTTCATAATTGCTATCAATAGCGTTTATTAAGGATGATTTACCAACACCAGTTTGACCCATAATGCAGCTTACTTCATCTTTAAATAAGGCCTTTACTTCTTCGAGTCCTTCTTTGGTTTTATTAGAGATAAAATAGGTTTCAATATTGATACTTTTAAATGTTTCTTTAATCTCATTTATGAGTTTTTCATCATGCTCTTTATCAATCTTAGTAATGACTAATTTTGCCTTGATGTTATGCATATTAGCGTAGGTTAGATATTTAAACGCTAAAAGGTAGGAAAAATCAGGTTCTTTAAGGGAGAACACTAAGATGATTTGAGAAATATTAGCGATTAATGGTCTTTTTAAAAATGATGAACGAGGATAGATGTTTTCTATCACTAATTCATTTGAATCAAATTCGATATTATCTCCCACGACTGGCTTTATTCCTTGGTTACGGAAAATACCACGTGGCTTACATTTATAGATGACCCCTTCCGCTTCAATAGCGTAGAGACCACATGTAATAGCGACAATTAATCCCTTCATTATTTAAACCCAAAAATCCTCGAGATGAGCGGTTTCTTTTCTTTTAAGAGTTCTGGATGTTTACTTATTTCCAATAAGTCATCATAGAATTCATCCGCTCCTTTATAACGGTCGCCTAAGCGTTTTCTTGTTGCATTAGCAATAATCTTTTCAATTTCTTTAGGGCAGTTTGGCACGTACTTCTTAACAGGAGGGAATTTCTCCTTAACGTGTGCAACTGCAACATTAACTGGGGTGTCTTTATCAAATGGAACATGACCAGTTAATAATTCATAGAAGGTGACCCCAGCGGCATAGATATCTGATTGAATAGAGGCTGGTTTACCTTGAGATATTTCAGGGGCTAAGTAATGGACCGAGCCCACGATTTCACTAGTTTTTGTAAAGCTATCATCCACACCACCCGCTTGGGCAATACCAAAGTCACCTAATTTAATCGTGCCATCAGGCATGACATAAATGTTTTGTGGTTTGATATCACGGTGAATGATGTTGTGTTGATGGGCATAAAATAAGGCTGATGTAAGTTGGAGCATATAGCTAACCGCTTCAGCGATTGGGATAGATGTTCTAAAATCGAGCATATCTTTCATGCTTTGCCCACGCACATACTCGTTAGCGATATATGGACGACCTTCAATTGTGCCATGGTTAAAAACCTTCACGATGTTAGGGTGGTTTAAACTTGAGGCAATTGTGGCCTCATTTTGGAAACGACGAAGATTAATTGGATTCTTCATCACGTCTTCCCTAATCATCTTAATGGCAACTTTACGTTTGTTGATAATGTCAGTGGCTTCATAGACCTCAGCCATGCCGCCATGACCAATTCTTGCTTCGATACGATAGCGCCCGTCAACGAGGGCGCCTATTTTTATTGTACTCATTATTCTTGTGCCTCCCAAATGACCACGGCGATATTGTCACTACCACCATTTTTATTGCCTATAGCAATAAGTTCGTCGACTTTCTGTTCGACTGTGTCTTCGCCTTTTAAAACTGAGGCGATGTCATTAGTGGGCACATTGTTATATAAACCATCACTACATAAAAGCACTGTTTCACCCATGTATGGGAAACTTTTTACATCCACACTTGCGCTTGGATAGACACCAAGAGCGTTCATAAGTACGTGTCTTTTTGGATGGGTTAAAGCTTCTTCTTGATTGATTTGTCCGGTTCTCAATAAGTAGCCAACATATGTTTGGTCTTCCGACATTTGGGTGAATTCACGTCTGTTTCTTAAGAAGTAACAACGAGAATCACCAACATGGCCTAAGATAGCAGTATCTTTGATGATGAGTAATAAGGTAATTGTGGTACCCATACCATGATAAGACTTGTTACTTTGTGATTGTTCATAGATGGACTTATTCGCTTCGCGGATAACTTGACCCACCCAGAGTTTTGCAAAGTAACGGTTTAGGAAGCCTTTACGGCTTTTAAATGATGTCGTAATTGTATTAATCGCTAAGGATGAGGCTAGATCACCTTTATTTTGACCACCCATACCATCACAAACAACGAGTAAAACATTACCCGAAGCATTGATCATAGCAGCGGCTTGATCCTCATTACTTAAGCGGATTCTTCCAATGTCAGTTTTATATGAGAAGCGACCAGATAGATAACGACTATTCATCTCTGTTCTCCTCCTCTACTTTGGCTTTTAATTGACCACAAGCTGCGTCAATATCACTACCAAATTCTTTTCTAATTGTGGCGGTAACTCCACCTTTCATTAAATAATCTAAGAAAGCATGGACACGGTTACCACTAGAACGATGGAATTCTGGGAATTTATTTGTCTCATTATATGGGATGAGATTAACATAACCCATTGTTCCTTTAATTAATTTAATTAACTGTTGAGCGTGTTCTTTAGTGTCATTAATACCTTCTAGAAGAAGATATTCATAAGTCACTCTACGCTTTGTTTCTTTTTCATAATAACGCACCGCTTCCATGACTTTATCCAAAGGATAAGCACGGTTAATTTTCATTAATCTACTTCTTAGCTCATCATTAGGTGCGTGTAAAGAGATGGCTAAGTTAGTTTGTAAATGTTCATCAGCGTATCTATAAATGTTTTCTACGATACCACATGTTGAGATGGTGATATGTCTAGCGCCTATGGCTAAACCTTTTGGATGATTTAAGATTCTGATGAAATCTAAAACGTTATCGTAGTTATCAAATGGTTCACCTGTTCCCATGACGACGACATGGGTCACATGTTGACCTTTATTTTCTTCTTTGAGAAGTTTATTGATTAATAAGATTTGTCCCATCATTTCTTCTGGGGCTAAGTTTCTTTGTTTACCTAAGATACCACTAGAGCAGAAAGAACAACCCATATTGCAACCCACTTGGCTAGATACGCATACAGCGCAGCCATATGAGTAGCGCATAAGAACACATTCGACTTTATAGCCGTCTTTAAGTTCAACGAGTAGTTTGATTGTGCCATCTTTACTCACTTGTTTAGTGTAAACAGTTGGTAAGTCTAAGCAGTATTTTTCTTTTAAGACTTCACGGAATGATTTAGAAATGTCGCTCATCTCATCAAAGCTTTTGGCTTTCTTTTCATAAATCCATGAGTAAAGTTGCGTGGCGCGGTAAGGTTTTTGCCCTTCCTCCTCCATCAGCTTGATGAGTTTATTCATTTCTAATCCGTAAAGATTAATCATTCTTTTTGGCCTTTTTTAATGCTGCAAAATAATAGGAACCACCATATTTCTTATATGGGAAATATAGTTTATCTCTCACTAATGTGAAGTTTTCATTATTAGCGAGGAATTCATTGATAATATTGATACTTTCTTTCTTTGAAAGAGTATCCACTAAGTAGAGAAGATAACCATCTTCTTCCACTTGTTCAGCAGCTTCTTTTAAAGCAAGCTTTTGATTGGCGATTAATTCATCGAGTTTGTTGAAATCAAATCTTAAGAAATAATCTGGTAAGAGTTGTAAGAGATTGAATCTAGAACTATCAGGCATAACGACGAATGTATGCACAGGCTTAGATAAGCATGTGATAATCGCAGATGCTTGCGCTTCATAGACGTTAACGCCTCTCACTTGATTCTTATTTAAGAAATTTCTAGCGTTAGAAGCTGTCGCTAAATTACCAGCGATGAATTCCACACCACTGATACTTTCTTTTCTAGAAAGAAGGTCGATGAGTAAGTCATTTGGATATTCGGTATAGATGGCTAAGCCTCTTAAAAGATCCACATCACCTTCATCTAACATTTCTTTGAACGCTAAAGCGTATGGAGTGGCAAGGGCTTTTTCACTAACTTCATGGTTTTTAAATTTACCTTCGCCTTTAAATAAAGCCATGCCGTTAACACCTTCAATTCTTTCGAATTCAGGATATTTATTGAAGAACTCTTCATCTTCAATCTTCTTGTTATCAATTCTTAAAACAACTGGAGCAGGTTTGCTATTAGCCTTTAGGGCTTTAGAAACCGCAATATGACCGAACTGTTTGCTCCACATCCTAATGATGTCCACAGGTGTGTTATAACGGTAGCTAAGGAATTCAAAAGAACCGACTTCAATATTTTCTGGAACAAGTTTTTTCTCAGCGAGATACGGTTCAATGAAGTCTTGAACTTTAATATCTTCATCTTTGAGATATTGTTGCGCCTCTTTGTTGCAGTCCTCTTGATCAAGTTTCTTAATGAATAAGGCATTGCTAAAAGCAATCATTAAGGCAATCACACCCACACTATCTAAGGCAGGATATTGTTTACTTATCACATTGGATAAGACCAGATAATGGCGAAGTACACATCCGACCATCGCGGATATATTCGCTTTATCCTCCTTAGAAATTTCGTTCTTTTTGAAAGCTTGCTTTAGGGCAAGAGAAAACGGTGTGTTTTCGTTAATGATTCTGTTTAGGATGTCCCTAGCTAAAACTTGTGGAGTCATATTGACTTCTCCTATTGACGTTTAGTCCTTGTTGAAATCACGGAAGATATCACCAGTGAAGATTTCATCCTCACCATCTCCTTCTTCCATATCTTCATAATCCTCATTAGCAATGTCGACTAAATTATCGCTTGCGATAAAGCGTGGATAATTGTCATTAAGTTTGCTGTAGCGATCATCTTGCGAATAATAATAGAATTCAAGAATCTTATTAATCGCGACATCGCCGATACTTTCTAAAATTAAATGCGCTGCTTCCTCTTGTAAAACAGCGACTTTCTTTGGAGCGTGGACATGAATGATGATATTCCAGGAAGTTTGTTCCACTCCGTTATGGAAGACCATAGTTTCTGGAGCCACGAATAAAATTTCGTCTTCGCTTAACTCATAAAGCTTGGCTAAATTTGGAGTCATTTCACGAGATAAACGACCGACTACAAATTGATCTAAACCGTAAATGGTAATAGTAATCATATTAAATACCTCATGAATTAGTATAATACAGACGTTACATTTTTAGAATTAAAAATTGTAAGGATCTATATTAATCAGTAATTCGTAGGCACTGTTATAGGCAAATAATTCCTGCATCTTAGCAAGGATATCGTGTGCTTTTTGTGGGTTTTTAAATTTGATTAAAATGGCTCTAACATGTAGACCCATATCAAATGGAATATATGGAGTGGATGGTCCTAAGATTTGTCCATCATCTAAAAATTCATCGTTTAAGAAATCAACGATTCTAATCGTATTTTCGATAACTGTTTCCTCACTTTTACCGCGTATTGTGACACTCGCAAGATAAGCATATGGAGGATAAAATTGTAGTTTACGCATTTCCATCTCTTTACGATAGAAAAGTTCATAGTCTTGTCTAGCGGCGAATGTAATTGCGTAATGGCTTGGTAAATATGTTTGAATGATGGCCGTACCTGGTTTTTCTTTTCTTCCTGAACGCCCTATTGCTTGAGTAATAAGTTGGAAGGCTCTTTCATTGCTACGGTAAGAAGGCATAGATAAACCGATATCCGCTAAAACGATGCCAACAAGAGTTACATCTGGGAAATCATGGCCTTTAGCAATCATTTGTGTGCCGATTAAGACATCCGCTTCTTTCTTTCTAAAAGCTTCTATTACTTCTGGAATTTTACTCTTATTCTTCGCAGAGTCACTATCTAATCTTAATGTCCTAGCGCTTGGGAAAAGACGTTCCACTTCTTCTTGGATCTTTTCTGTGCCAAAGCCTGTTTTCATTAGGTATTTAGAGCCACATTCTGGACATGTTTCAGGTAATGGCTCGACATAGTCACAGTGATGACATTTAAGCATATTATCTTTCTTATGGTAGGTTAGTGCTATTCCACATGTTGGACATTTAAAGACATGCCCACAGTTACGACATGTAACATGCGTGGAAAAGCCTCTTCTATTGATAAGTAAGATAGCTTGTTCAGACTTCGCTAAGGTCTTATGGAGTTCATCTCTTAAAGCATGAGAGAAGATATAGGAATCTCGATCGATATTATGATAATCGAGCATATTAACGATTTTAGTGGTTGGTAGTTTTTGATTATTAATACGCTTTGTTAAATAAAGCATATGATAAACGCCTTTTTGCCCTCTTGCTCTACTTTCTAAAGATGGAGTAGCACTAGCGAGTAACACTTTAGCGTGATTATATCTTCCACGCATAATAGCCACTTCTCTAGCGTGATAGAAAGGTAAATTATCTTGTTTATATGATTCAGTATGTTCTTCATCTAATATAATTAGACCAATGTTTTTTAAAGGAGCGAATATTGCGCTTCTTACACCAACAACAATCTTACAGTCCCCTTTAGCGATCTTGCGATATTCATCATATTTTTCCGCTGGGGTGAGTTCACTATGTAAGATAGCGACGTTATTAGAAAATCTATGGAGGAAATATTCCACCATCATTGGGGTTAAAGATATTTCAGGAACAAGCATTAAAACAGACTTACCCGCTTTAAGAACTTGTTCAGATAAATTGAGATATACTTCGGTTTTACCAGAACCAGTCACACCCTCTAATAGATAGACACTATCATTTGAATTATTGAACTCATCAATGACTTTATTTTGGTCCTCACTAAGTTTAGGAGGAGTTTGATATTGATAGTCAGGAACTTTTAACCTGCGTTTTTCTTCTTTTACGATTTGAATTCTATTCTTTTCTAAAAGTTTATCAATGATACTAACCTGCTTAATATCGCGCTTTAAAACACGACCTTCAAGTTTGATAAATCTTAATAGTTCAATTTGTTTATTTGTTAGGTCTTCTTCACTATCATCAATGACTTCTAAATATTGGTCATAAGCAATCTTAGGGGCTTTTAAAGATGACTTCCTTGGAGATAAAGAAGGAGGTAGCATCGATTGAAGAACACTGATTTTAGGTGCTAGATAATAAGAAGATACTTCATCTAATAAAGAGAGTAATTCTTCATTAAGTAATGGAACATCATCAATGACATCTTTAATCTCACTAATGGAGAAGCCTTTTTCTTCTTCATATTGTTCTAAAGATAGATTGGTTTCTGTGACATTTATTACATAACCAATTAAATCACGGTGATTGAATTCTAATAGAACTCTAATACCTTTAACTAACTTTTTGCTACCTTTATAGCAGTAAGAAAAAGGACGGTTTAACGAACTCTTGGCATATTCAATAAGAACTTCCACTATTTGCATGTTCTACCGTCTCTTTAGTCTTTATCAAATTCCTTAAGGATTTTTATGATTTCATCACCAGCGCGATTAATACGATCGTTCATCACAACAAAATCATAATTCTTAGCTTTTGCCATTTCCGCTTCCGCTTTAGCAAGGCGCTTTTGGATGACTTTTTCAGTCTCAGATTTTCTCTTTCTAATACGTGCTTCGAGTTGTTTCATTGATGGCGGTTTTAAATAGAAGGAAATGACTCTATCATCTTTAACCTTCGAAAGCACTTGTTCCGCACCATTGATTTCAATCTCAAGAAGGACGTTTTTACCTTGATTACGGAGATCTTCAACAATGCTTCTTGGAGTGCCATAACGATTACCAACGAACTCCGCCCATTCAAGGAAATTATCGTTATCAATATTTCTTTGGAATTCTTCTTTACTAACAAAGTAATATTCCACACCGTTGGTCTCTGTGGCCCTTGGTTCTCTGGTGGTCATTGAAACGGAAAATACCATCGGGAATAGCTCACGATTCATAATGTATTTTCTGACAGTGCCTTTGCCGACACCTGATGGACCACTAAGAATAATTAATAACCCTTTTTTCATGTGCTTACCATTTTAATGGTTATTAATAAGATATTCAACATTTCTTTAGCTTTTTTGGCTATGAAAATAATACATTCCGTTATAGAATGCAAGACATTCTTTCTAATCGCTACTTTCGTTAAAAATATAGTAGTTACGAAGCAAATCAGTTCCGAATAGCAAGTAACTAATGTCACTGTATTTTATGCTGATTTCTTTTTTTAATTCACCATAATTATTAATTCTTCTTCCTGTAAAGTATTCATCATGTACGCTAGTAATTTTTAAATCTTCAACATAAGTGCCCCACATAAACTTTGATACTCGAACATAATGGTTGTTTCTGAAGCATTCATTTATAAGATCATATGGTTTTTCAAAAACAGTTTTGCACGAATCAAGATTGTTTTTTAATACCTTGTTGAAAAAGGTCAAATACTTCGTGTTATAAAGAATTTTATTAACTTTTTTTAACGCAATAAGAGCATACCCTTGAAATGTGCTATCAGTCGAAACATTGTGAATATAAAGGTATTCTTTAGTTGAGTGTAATATTTTTCCCACAATAAAAGAGTCTTCATATTCATATATTTCAGCAATTTCTCCATCTTTAATTTTCATAATCGCCCTCTCCATTTATAAGCCTTATTTTAAATTGATATTAAAGGAGTAGTCTTTGTAAAACTTTTTGCATTTGCCAAAACAATAGCTCGCAAAGCTAAATGACATATTAGGTCTCCTTAGTTATAGAATATATGAATAATTGTTCTTTTTAAAGAAAAAACAAAAATTCAATGTTTGTAAGGCACTTATTTGATAAACTAACAATATGAACTATTATTCTTACACTGCATTTAAGAAAGTCATTGATGAATTAAGAAGGAAAATCATTGGTTGTAGAATCAATAACATTACTGTGATTAATTCTCATGATTTCTTATGTACATTATCAATGATTAAGGATGAAAAATTACTCATTTCTCTTAATCACCAACATCCTTTTTTAGCCTTAATTAATGTTAAAAAAGTTGAACCCACGATTATGGGTAATTTAAATGAGTCTTTAAGAAAATTCTTAAAGGATGCCTATATCGTAGATATTAATTTGAATAATGATGACCGTATTGTGGAATTTGTGATTCAAAAAGCTAATGACTACTATGAGAAGGTCGTTACTCATTTGTATTTAGAATGTATTCCTCAAAGAGCTAATCTCTTATTTGTAAATGAAGAAGGTAAGATTATCCACGCTTTGCATTACGCTAGTGTGACAAACGCTAGACCGATATTAAATGGTTCAAGTTATGAATATCCTAATAAAGGTGTATTAAAAGAAGAAAACGAAGTTCCTTCTTTAGAAGATATTAAAAAACAAGCGGTGAATTATTATGAAAATGCTTTACAAGTGCATAAGAAAGAAAAATTCACACCACTATATCGATATATTAAAAGTCGTATTAAATCACTTGATAAAAAGAGTGTGGTTTTACGAAGTGAAATAGAATCTGCGAAAGAACATCTTAATGATGCTGATCACGGCAATTACTTATTAGCGTTCCAATCTGATAAAGAATTATTAGATGAATATCTTAAAGATAACAATATTAAATTAGATGAATCTAAGAGCATTGTTGAGAATGCGAATGCGATGTTTAAAAAATATAAAAAGAGCAAACGCACTATTGAGATGGCGGAATTAGAAATTAATAAAGCTAAAGAAGAGGAAGAATATCTTTCCTACTTATTAGTGAGTTCGCAGTACATGGATGATGAAGAGCTATTCTCTTTAAGTCAAGAACTACTTCCAAAGCAACATTTAAAGAAGAAATTATTACCAATTAGATGCTCATATATCATTTATGATAATGTGAAGATTTCTTTTGGTAAGAATGCTTCTAGTAATAATGAATTAACATTTAAAATCGCTAATAAAGATGATTGGTATTTGCATATCAAAGACTATCATGGAGCGCATGTTATTATTCATAATCCTAACCCAAGTAACGCAGTTAAATTAGTGGCTGCAGAACTCTGTTTAATCCTATCTAACAAAACAGCGGGCGATATTATGATTACTAACATAAAGAACGTTAAAAAAGGCCACGCTTTAGGCGAGGCTAATTTACTTAACTATTCCACGATTACTTTAAATAAAGTAAGAGAAGAAACAGTATTGTTACTTTCTAATAAACAAGATTATTAATCTTTAAATAAGAAATCTGGTCCTTTGATGGCTTCTTCTGTCGCTAAGTCAGGGAATTTTTGTTGTCTAAGGACTTCATAGGCCACTAAAGCAACACAGTTAGATAGATTTAAGCTTCTGGCTTCAGGGACCATAGGAATACGCATAAGTCTATCTTCATGCATCTTTAAGATATCATGAGGTATACCTGTTGATTCTCTTCCAAACATTAAGTAGATGTTTCTGGAAGGATTGCTTAAATCGTATGTTGAATAAACAGTTTTTGCGTATCTAGTAACATAATATGTATCAGCGTTAGGATTTTCTTTTACAAAAGTTTCATAGTCTTTATAAAAGTGCATTTTTAAATCATCAATATAGTCCATGCCCACTCTTTTGAGATCTTTGGAATCAATAGAAAAAGTAATTGGTCCAATGATGTGTAATGTGGCGTGAATAGCGACACATGTACGCATAATGTTACCAGTATTCTGCGGCTTTTCTGGACGATATAAGACGATATGAAGCATTAATAGCCTCTAGCTTTTCTTTCCGCGGTAATACGTGGTTCGATATCGTGATGGTATTTATCTAAGCTACGTTGGATAATTTCTTCCGCGGCTTTTCTATCTTTAAATACTTCAACTGAAGTATCTTTACCTTCTAGTGATTTATAAACCATGAAGAAGTGTTTGATTTCATCCATGATGTGAGAAGGGATTTCACTAATATCGTTATAGCCGTTATAGAATGGATCGTTTTTAGCAACAGCGATAATCTTTTCATCGTTAAGTCCATTATCCGTCATGATAAGAACACCAATTGGGGTGCACTCTACGAGTGACATTGGAATAATTGGTTCACTACAAAGGACTAAGACATCGAGTGGGTCATAGTCATCCGCGAATGTACGCGGAATAAAACCATAGTTTTGTGGGTAGTGAGTACTGGTGAAAAGAACACGGTCTAAAATTAGATGACCTGTTTCTTTATCAAGTTCATATTTATTCTTACTACCTTTAGATATTTCAATGACCGCTAAAAAGTCACTTGGGGTTACTCTAGAAATTTTTACATCATGCCAGGAATGCATAATAGTTCCTCCTAATCGTCATTTTCATAAACGCTAATACGGTTATTAGCCCTATTGAGCGCTCTTTGGGCTCTTTCTACGTCAATATTCACTAAAGTTGCTAAACGTTGTTCTGCTCTCTTTTTCGCGTCCTTTGCCCTATCGATATCAATATCATCTTTACTTTCAATGGACTCTAAAAGAAGGGTGACACCATCTTTAGTAATATTGAGTAAGCCTTCACCGATAGCATAACACTTTTTATCACCATTTTGGATGATATACATTTTAGAAACTTTTACTTTAGACACTAATGGAGTATGGTTAGGTAAAATACCTAAAACATAATCATCTGTTTGGATGACTAATTCTTCGACATAACGGTCAAAGTATTTACCAAAAGGTGTAAATATTTCTAAAAGGAAGGTACTCATTGTTTATATGACTCCGCTTTTTTTCTAGCTTCTTCGATGGTACCAACATATAAGAAAGCGATTTCTGGTAAATCATCAGCTTCCCCATCTAAAATAGCCTTAAATGAACGGACTGTATCTTCACGTTTAACGAAGATACCTTCGGTACCATTGAATCTCGCTGCGACATGGAAAGGTTGAGAAAGGAAGTTTCTAATCTTTCTCGCTCTAGCAACAATCTTTTTATCTTCATCACTTAATTCATCCATACCAAGGATAGCGATGATATCACTTAATTCTTTATATCTTTCTAGTGTTTCAATAACGCCTCTAGCCACATCATAATGTTCTTGACCAACAATAGAAGGTTCAAGCGCAGTAGAAGAACTATTAAGTGGATCAACCGCTGGATAGATACCTAAAGCGGCAGTTCCTCTATCAAGAACAGTTTTAGCATCTAAGTGAGAGAATGTGGTTGCAGGAGCAGGGTCAGTTAAGTCATCCGCAGGGACATAAATGGCTTGAACAGATGTAATAGAACCATTACTTGTAGAAGTAATTCTTTCTTGTAATTGGCCCATTTCTGTCGCTAAGGTTGGTTGATAGCCAACAGCGGAAGGCATTCTACCTAAAAGAGCGGATACTTCACTACCAGCTTGGGTAAATCTAAAGATATTATCGATAAAAAGTAAGACATCGCTCTTTTCTTCATCACGGAAATATTCCGCCATGGTTAAACCAGTTAAGGCCACTCTCATACGAGCACCTGGTGGTTCATTCATTTGACCGAACACTAAAGCGGTCTTATCAATAACACCAGTTTTAATCATTTCATAGTAGAGGTCATTACCTTCTCTACTTCTTTCGCCAACACCAGCGAAAACGGAAATACCGCCTTTTTCGTTAGCGATGTTATTCATTAATTCTTGAATTAAGACGGTTTTACCAACACCAGCGCCACCGAATAAACCGATTTTGCCACCTTTAACGTAAGGGCAAAGTAAGTCGATAACTTTAATACCAGTTTCAAAGATTTCAGTTTTAACTGATTGATCTTTAAATTTAGGAGGTTGTCTATGGATGGACATTCTTTTTGCAGTTTTAACTTGTTCTTTGCCATCAATTGGTTCACCTAAAACATTGAACATTCTACCTAATGTTTCTCTACCAACTGGGACACTAATTGGCGCTTCAGTGGAAATAACTTCCATACCTCTAACAAGTCCTTCTGTTGGGCCCATAGAGACACAGCGTACGGCATCATCTCCAATGTGTTGCATAACTTCCACGGTTAATTCATTACCGTTTAAAGGAATCTTTAAAGCCGTTAATAATTCTGGAAGATGTTGATCTTTAAACTGCACATCGACGATTGGTCCGACAACTTGTTTAATTGTTCCTAAGACTTTCTTTTCCATAATTTTCCCTCCTACATATTAGAGCCACCGACGATTTCGGTGATTTCTTGCGTAATTGCGCCTTGGCGCGCTTTATTGAACTCGATTTGTAAACTTTCGAGTAATTCTTCAGCATTCTTTGTAGCGTTTTCCATCGCGTTAGAACGCGCGGCTTGTTCACATACTTCACTTTCTAAGAATTTAGCGTACACACTATTTTTTAAATAGAATGGGACAAGTGAATTAATTAATGCTTCTTTACTTGGTTCCATTAAAGGTGGATAGCCTTTGATTGGTTCACTACCTTTGAGTGGTAAGACCACATAATCACAAGGATGGAACACCAGTGAATTCTTATAAGCGGTATAGATAAGGTGCACTTCTTTATATGTACCTTTTGTGTATTCTTTTGAGATAAAGTTCACAATACTTTTAATAATGGCTTCATCTCTAACTGAACTATATTCTTTGAAATCTTCAATCTGTTTGAAGGCACCATTTTTATAATGGCTAATGGCTTTATTACCTAAGATGATGGCTTCATCATTTTCTTTAATTTTCGCATCAGCGAGTCTAAAGATATTGTTGTTATATGCTCCGCATAAACCTAAGGAAGAAGAAAGAATGATATAGAGGTTCTTATCCGCTTTATCGTTAGTAATAAAGAATGGATTATTACTTTCTTCGACACTAGAAAAGACCATCTTAGCGATTTCATCAACACGCTTAGAATATTCTTTCGTCGCTAGCATCTTATTTTTCCACTTCTTGAGTTTCACTGTGGAAACTAGTTTCATCGCCGAAGTGATTTTATAAGAGCCAGTAACGGATTTGATTCTTTTTTTAATTCTTGTTACTTCTTGGGCCATACACTACTAGTTTAAGTTTTCAAAAAATGCTTTTATTTCCTTACTTAAGACAGCTTCATCTTCTGCCTTAATTTCTTTATTTTTATTAATGTTAGCTAAGACATTAGCGTTCGTAGCTTTGAACTGTTCATAAGCCTCATCTAAGACTTTTCTAACATTATTTTTATCTAAGTTATCTAAGTAATTGTTTTTAGCGACGTATAAGTCAAAGACTTGTTTGTCTAATTGATAGACGTCGTATTGTTTTTGTTTTAACATCGCCATTAAGGCTTCACCATGATTTAAGACCGCTAAAGTAGAAGCGTCTAAATCACTACCAAATTGGCTAAATGATTTCATTTCAAGATAACTCGCTAATTCAATCTTTAAGGCGCGAGCAACTTGTTTAGTGGCTTTAAACTGTGCGTCCCCACCAACACGGGAGACAGAAAGACCACTATCGATTGCAGGTCTTTGACCAGCATTAAATAAATCTGCTTGTAAGAAGATTTGTCCATCAGTGATGGAAATAACATTTGTTGGAATATAAGCACTGATGTCACCACTTTGTGTTTCAACAATTGGTAAAGCGGTAATAGAACCACCACCAAATTCAGGAGCTAACTTACAAGCTCTTTCAAGTAATCTACTATGTAAATAGAAGACATCACCAGGATAGGCTTCTCTACCTGGGGCTCTCTTTAATAAAAGAGACAAAGTACGATAAGCTACAGCGTGCTTACTTAAATCATCGTAAACGATTAAGACATCTTTACCTTGATACATGAATTCTTCCGCCATTGCACATCCGGCATATGGAGCGACATATAATAATGGCGCTGGTTCACTCGCGGAAGCACTCATCACGATGGTATAATCCATTGCTTTATGACGTTTTAATTTATCAACGATTTGGGCGACTGTAGAATTCTTTTGACCGATGGCAACATAAATACAAATAACACCTTTATCTTTTTGATTGATGATTGTGTCAATAGCGATCGCGGTTTTACCGGTTTGTCTATCACCGATAATAAGTTCTCTTTGACCACGACCAATAGGAGTCATCGCATCGATCATTGTGATACCTGTTTCAAGAGGGGTATCAACACTCTTTCTTTTGATAACACCTGGAGCAATCACTTCGATTGGACGGCGCTTATTAGTTTTGATTTCACCTAAGCCATCAATGGCTTGGCCTAAGGAATTAACAACACGGCCTAATAATTCTTCACCAACTGGCACTTCCATGACCATCTTTGTGCGATTAACTAAATCGCCTTCTTTAACTAAGTTATCGTTACCTAAAAGAACAACGCCCACACTATCGCTGTCAAGGTTCATAACCATACCATATACTTCGTTAGGGAAAAGTAAAAGTTCACCTAGCATTGCTTTGTCTAAGCCATATACATTAGCGATACCATCACCAACAGAAACAACAGTACCAACGTCGTTACTATCAATTTTGTGGCGGTAATTTTTTATTTGCTCTTTAATAAGAGCGCTGATTTCATTAGCGTGGATTTTCATGAGTTAAAGCTCCTTTCCTAGAAGGTCAATTTGCATTCTTTCAAGTTGGTTTTTAATTGAGCCATCATAGACATGAGAATTGATGACGACTTTCACCCCACCGATTAAACTTGGATCAATACGGGAGATAAGTTCAACATCCATTCCTTCGATTTGACTGATTTTGTTTTTGATTTTGTTAATAGTTTCTTTATTAAGAGGAAACGCTGAATAGATAAGCCCTTCTTTAACACCCTTATATTCATTACATAAGGAATTAAACGCTTCTAAGACATCTTTAATATAATTAGTGCGGTTATTAGCGATTAACACCTTCACAAAGTTAACTATATCTTCATCAAAATCTTTTAAGATTTTAGAAGCAATATCTTGTCTTTCTTCACGTGACATAAAGCGTGAATCAATAAGCAATAAAAAGTCTTCATTATCATGAATGATTTCTGATAATGTTTTTCCTTCATCTTGTAGCTTAGTAAGTTTCTTATCTTCTAAGCCTAAAGAGAATAATGCTTCAGCGTATGTTTGGGCTATTTGATTCATAGATTAAATTAATTTAAACGATTGATAAAATCTTCGGCGAGACGAGCGTTATCTTCGCTATCGACTTCGCGTTTTAAGATTTCTTTTGAGGCGCTTAACGCAACGTTAACCATCTCATTTCTAATGTCGTTAAGAGCGTCCACTTTAGCTTGCTCAATATCATCTTGAGCGGCGAGTTTCATCTCCTTAACTTCTTCTTTAGCTTCTAAAATCATTGCTTCGTATTTTTCTTCACCTTTTTTAGTGGCATTAGCAATGATTAAGCTGGCTTCCGCTTTGGAATCACTAAGAATTTTCTTGGCTTCTTTAGTTTGTTCTACAGCTTCAGCGTGATTCTTTTGAGCTTGTTCGATTTCTTCTTGAATGAAGTCTGCTCTTTTTTGGAGCATCTTTTTCACTGGCTTATAGGCCACGAAGAAGACAACAAGTAAAAGGATGATAAAAGAAGATAATTGAATGACAAGAGAAAACCAATCTGGCACTAATTTACCAGGAATCGTTTGCATCTGTTCAATAATATCGTCAATGGCGTTAAATATTGGCAATGACATATTCTCTTACCTCCTTTTACTTTGTAAATAAAATCAAAATGCTGATGAGCAATGAATAAATCGCTGTAGTTTCAACAAGAGCACAAGCGAGAATCATTGATGTTCTTAATTTGCCATACATTTCAGGGTTACGTGACATACCGTCTAATGCATGCACACAGACCAAACTTTCACCAAGAGCACTAGGCATAACGCCTAAGATGGCAATAGCAGCGGCTAAAACGTTTAATGAACCGGTCATTAATTCTTCCTCCTTTCCATAGTGTTTAAAGTTATATCTTCAGGGATCTCTTGACCAATGAATATTGAAGTCAAAAGAATGAAGACGAATGTCTGGATTAAACCAGAAAAGACATCAAAATAAGCGTGAAGTATTGCGAGTGGAAGAGGAGCAAGGAACACTTGATTCCATTCACTTTGAATGAAAGAGAAAAGTGTACTTGATAAATCTCTTAAAGCATACTCCACGATGGATAATAATGCCCAACCCGCAATAGCGTTACCAAACAAACGTAAAGTGAGCGAGAGTAAAGGCGCCCACATCGAGATTAAGTTAATTGGTAAAAAGATTGGGATTGGATCGATGTAGCGTTTAAAATAACGCCACTTCGTATACCTCGCGGATGTGTAATGGATTAATAAGAAGGTCACTAGACCAAGAGATAATGGCACCGCCATATAGGTTACTGGAGAAGGAAGACCTGTTAATCCAAAAATAAATGAGATGAATAAATACATCGCGACACCCATGATAAATCCACCAAAGTTAGGTAAGGCTGTACCCACTAAATCATGAGCGAAATTATCAAAGAAATTGACACCCATTTCTGCGAGTAATAAAAGACCTTTTGGCTTCTTAAGTGGATCATGTTTAGCGGCTAAAATGCCCACGATTAAAGAAAGTATCACTATAATGAGAATGACTATTAGTGATGACACTAATTCTCCAGCGATATTAATCTTGAAGAAATTACTGAAAATGTTGTTATTTTCCTCAGGCATTTTTATCCTTTCCTATGTGCGCGATAAGGGTTAATAATGAGACTACTAAGTAAGTGATAATTAAGGATATTGGCGAAATAATATATAAGCTAAGCTGTAAACGCAAAACGGCGAACGTAATAGCGCTTACCACCAATAAAGATAATCTAAGAAATATCACAAAGACATCGAGTTTAGCGGTCTCTTTGCCATGTTTCTCACTTAAGTAAAGTATTAACCATCCAAGGATGATGATACCCCCTCCAGTCAATACACCGAAGGGGATATCTCCTCTTTGTTGCCAAAATAGAAATATTGTTCCTAGAAAGCCTAAGACTGTCGCGATTATTGAAATAATAAGGGCTTTTATTTCGATATTTTGGCTAAAGAATTTTTTCATTATTTAACTTTGATACGTTTGAAGTTACTCACTGGGGCGATGCCATCTTTATAGACGAGTTTGACTTCACCTTGGACTAATGGACGTAAATAATCTCTGAAGCTATCGCTCATACGTGTAGCGTCAACAATCATTTCTGGTTTGACGTGACTGACAGCATTAGCGACTTTGCTTAATGGAGCGAGTTTATATTTGATCTTGTATGGGTTTTGGCTCACTCTTTCAAAGATGATCATTTTGCCTGTTTTACCTTTAAGAGCGGCTTGAACAGCTTTTTCGCCAGTCTTAATAGCTTCTTTACGGTCGACTAAAGAGACATATTGTGGGAAAGCTCTTTGGATGATGGAGAATTCCACCGCTCTTGTACCGATGTCTAATCTATTTTCAACGATTCTGCAGAGTTCCGCAGCAGCGCCACCTAATTGAGCGTGACCGAAACCATCAACACGGACATTGGTCATATCTCTTTCGAATTGTAAACCTTCAGAGATAGCGACTAAGGCAAAGCCTTTTTCTTTATAAACTCTTTCAACATCTTTTAAGAATTGTTCTAAGTCGAACTTCATTTCTGGTAAGTAAATGAGGTGTGGCCTTGTTTGTTCTGGTAATAAGTCAACAGACGCTGTTAACCAACCAGCATCACGGCCCATGATTTCAACGATATGGACTTTGCCTTTCTTGAAGCAGTTAGCGTCCATCGCGAAAGCGTTAACAGAGTTAATAACGAATTTAGCGGCGCTTGGGAAACCTAAAGAGTGGTCTGTGCAGGCTAAATCGTTATCAATTGTTTTTGGCACACCGATAACTTTGACGTCTTCGATACCTAATTCTTTGACTAATTTAGCAAGTTTGTTGCAGGTATCCATGGAGTCGTTACCACCATTGATGAAAACATAACCGATGTTGTGTTTTTTGATGTTTTCAATAATCGCGGCGTATTCAGGAGTATGGATGTCCTTTGGAAGTTTTCTTCTTGTGGTACCTAAGATACTACCTGGAGTTTGAAGAAGAAGTTCGATTTGTTCATCGTCTTCTAAACCTAAATCGATTAAGTCATCATCGATTAAGCCTTCAACACCGTGTTGAGAGCCATAGATGTGACCGATAAGATCTGGATGTTTTTTTGCTTCTTTAATCGCACCATATAATGATGTGTTAATGACTGAGGTTGGTCCACCGGATTGGATGTAAACCATGTTTTTCATAAGTTGTTTCTCCTTTATATATTTATATAAGATTTATAATTGCCTAGATAATTTCCATGTGGAGATGTTTTAAAACATCAAAAGCCTTTTCTTGCATCTCTAAATCAAATGATGAAGTAGCATCTCTTACGATTTTGATTTTGCAATACGTTGAGGCCGCCGCTTTAGCAATAATAGCGTTACTAAAGACACAGATGTCACTAACAAGACCACAGAGATAAATCTCGTCGAAGTTATTATTAGCAATGTAATCACCTAAGGCTTTACTACCAAAACCTGGTTTTTCAAACACTAGGGAATCCTCTACGAGGTCTTTAATTGATGGATGTAATTCCCAACCCTTAGTGCCCTTTAAACAGTGAAGAACAGGTAAGTATTGGCCTTCGGTTGTTTTTAAATAATCTTCTTGGTGGGTATCATACGTAAAAACGACGATGTCTTTATTAGCACGGAATTCTTTAATGAGTTCCACGATACGAGGAGCAATCTTGTCAGCCCCTTCAAAGCCTAAAGCACCATCAACGAAATCGTTTTGATAATCCACGACTACGAGTAATCTTTGCATATACAATCCTTTCTAGCGATAATCACTATATCACATAATATATTTAAAAAATATAAAAATCGAAAAAACTCATTCTTTTACGAGTGAAATAACGTTATAATTAATTTGCTTGAAATTGTCTGGACATTTGTTTAGAATGTAAGACTTGACTCTTAGGAGGAACTATACAATGCCAATTAAAGTGGTTTTTAATAACACAGAAAAAATTTATGATGCCCCGGTTACCGTGTTAGATGTCGTGGGCAAAGACAAAAACATTATATGTGCTTATGTTAACGGCCGTGTCCGTGAATTAACATACACAATTGATAAGGATTCTGAAATCATTCCTTTAACCTGCAAAGACAGAGACGCAAAACCAATTTATGAAGCATCTCTCCGTTTCTTAGTGGCGATGGCTATGCACAATATCCATCCTCATTATGAAATTAGATTTGCTTATAATGTTTCCCGTTCTATCTTCTTACAAATCTTAAATCCAGGCACAAGTGCTTCTGGTATCATGATCAAAGAATTAGTCGCGGAAATGAATAGACTCGTTTCCTTAGATTTACCATTAGAAAGAAAGATTGTTAGCAAAGAAGAAGCTGCTAGAATCTTTACTGAAGATGGTTATCAAGACAAAGTCGATATTTTAAAATATCGTCCAGAGAAGACCGCGCATATTTATACATGCGGTAGTTATCGTAATTATATGTATAACCGTATGGTGCCTTCCACTGGTTATATCAATAGATGGGTCATCAAATATTATCACCCAGGTATTATCATTCAATATCCACGTCCTGACTATAATGGTGAGATTCCACCATTTGAAGACGCTCCAACTTTTGGTAAGACCTTAAAAAGAGCGCATCAATGGGCTTTAGCGACAGGTTGTAACACTATCGTTGGTATTAACCAAAGAATTGAACAAGATGGCGATGTTGAATTTATCACACTTTGTGAACAAAGACACAACCGTCAATTGTGTGAATTAGGTCAAATGATTGAAGATGAAAAAGAATCCATTCGTTTGATTTGTATCGCTGGTCCTTCTTCTTCTGGTAAGACCACATTCGCTAACAGATTAAGAATTGAATTATTATCTAGAGGTATTAAACCTATCCGTATTTCTATGGATGACTACTATTTGCCAAGAGGACAAGCACCATTAGATGAAGATGGTAAGCCAGACTTAGAAAGCGCTGATGCCTTAGATATCGAATTATTTAACCAAAACCTCGCGGACTTAGTTGCTGGTTTAGAAGTTGAATGTCCAAGATATGACTTTAAAGCAGGTTGCCGCGCTAAAGAAGGTAGAAAGTTAATCGTTCCACAAGATCAACCAATCATCATTGAAGGTATCCATGCCTTAAATGAAAGATTAACAGCGTCTATCCCTGCTCACCAAAAATTCAAAATCTTTATTGCCCCACAATCACAAGTCAATATCGATAACCATAACCCAATGAGTTTAACCGATTTAAGACTTCTTAGAAGAATTGTGCGTGACCACCAATTCAGAAACGCTTCCGCTATTTCTACTTTAGAGATGTGGCCAAGTGTTCGTAAAGGTGAATTCAAATGGATTTATCCTTCTCAAGAAGGCGCTAACTATGTCTTCAACTCATTCTCTAGTTATGAACTTAGTGTGATGAAGAAATATGCCATGCCATTACTTGAAGAAATTGATACTGAAAGTGAATACTTCCCAGTGGCGGAAAGATTAATCCGTATGCTTAAATTCTTCGATGACTTAAGTGATAAATGGGTTCCATGTAATTCCATTATCCGTGAATTCATCGGTGGCTCTTGCTATCAAGACGAATAAACTAAATTATAAGTAATTTAAAAGCTCCTTAATTGGAGCTTTTTTGATTTCTATTTGTTTGGAATCTTTTAAACGTTTCCATTTCTCTTTTATGAATAATGACTAACTGTGAATAATAGACTTTACGCATTTCTTCGTATTGTTTCATTTGTACTTCACTCACACGTTTAGAGAAGAGTGAAACGAAGACTTTTTCTAATCTAAAGAAGCTTTCATAAAGACTTAATAAAGTCATGTAATAGAAATATTCTTTGTTGGAATAGATAAGAAGAGGCGTACTATGGATGATTTCGCTAGATAATTCATATCGTTTGGAATACATTTCTAGACCAGCGAGTTTTTCTAAACCATCGCGGAAATTGAGTTTGAAGCTAGCGTCATCTTTATCAGCGATAAGATATAACCAACCATATTCAATATATTTACGGATATCTTTACTCTTAAGACCATATCCACGCATTTCTTCTTTCATTTCATAGAAGATTTTATCTTGTTGTTCTTTATCTGGAATCGTGTCATTAAACGCTAAGCCGAAATTCATATGTCTTAAATATTTATTGATGAGTGGCGCACCATATTTATCTAACAAGATAAGAGTGCATTCACATTCGTGAAGCGTTCTCCAAGAAGAGAAGGCTTCTGTTTCATAACCACTTAATAGATTCTCTAAGATACAACGCGATATCGTTAATGACTTCATAAGAAGGTCACTAATAAGGGATGATTGAGGATCATTCTTCTTA
>Ga0256405_10004749_pt1 | contig 24835 bp, 22 predicted proteins | sample RumenRJG_02DNA_FD_189096 | JGI IMG/M metagenome (GOLD analysis project Ga0256405, IMG submission 189096) | Bovine rumen microbial communities from Lethbridge, Alberta, Canada - RJG_02 | ecosystem: Host-associated > Mammals > Digestive system > Stomach > Rumen | place: Canada: Alberta... | reverse complement strand
GCGGAAAGCGCTGTGACCGGATAAAGGCAATCTTACACGAGTCGGACGGATTCGTCCTTCTATATAAAAGGTTGGATGCACATGTCGGGCGCTACCAATGGCCGCGGAGCAGAAACGAAGTCAAATCCATCACATGGAGGCAGTTTGACTGGCTGATGTCCGGCTTGGAAATTGAGCAGCCAAAGGCTATACAAAGGCGGTGATTCGCACACGTTTTCCGCACATGAGAAAGTGCCGGAAACCCTTGATTTTACTGACTTTTTCGGCATTCTATGGTATACTGTAACCATAGGAAAAAGGAGCCAAAAAGCATGTCGTCAGGGGTAAAAGATATCCAGCTTTTAGAGCTTAAGGATACCATCTTACAACTGAATAATACCATCCGTGAGCAAAGCAGCCTGATTGAAAATCTACAGAAACTGCTTGAGGAACGTAATGCCGCTGATGCCAAAAAGGATCAGATCATTTCTAATCTTGAAGCCCAGCTTGAATTCCTGAAACAGAAACTGTTTGGCTCTACAAGCGAGAGCAGGAGGGCTCAGTGCCCCGGCCAGATGAGTATCTTTGATCTCCTCGATGGTGAGGAGGAAAAACCCGCCGTTGAGATCGAGCCGGAAATCATAGAGGTTAAGGCCTATAAGAAAGAGCGTAAGCCAAAAGCTACCTATGATGAGATGTTTGCCGGTCTTCCTACTACGCAGATCAGGGTCGATACCCTGACTGAGGAGCAGAAAACCTGCAGCATCTGTGGAACGCAGATGGTTCCGATCGGGCACGAAGTAATCCGTACGGAGATCAAGTACACAGAACCTAAGCTGGAGCGGATCGAATACATTGCTACTACGTATGAATGTCCCAGATGCAAGGATACCGACGAGCCACAGTTCGTCAAGGACGAAGGGGTTCCGGCCCTCATACCGGGGAGTTATGTTTCTTCCGGCCTTGCGGCACATGTGATGTATGCCAAATATGTACTTGGCATGCCACTGTACCGGTTGGAGAAAGACTTCGTCAGGCTCGGTGCCAGGATCAGCCGGACAACCATGGCAAGTTGGATTATATACTGCTCAGAGAACTATCTCCAGCCCGTATATCAACACCTGCACCGCTTGCTTCTGAAACGACGTTATCTGATGGCGGATGAAACGCCGATCCAGGTACTGAAAGAACCTGACAGGCGGCCGCAGAGCAAATCTTATGTCTGGCTTGTACGTACCGGCGATGACGGAGAGGTTCCAATCATCCTTTACCATTACACTCCCACCAGAGCAGGAAAAAATGCCGAGGCATTCCTGAAAGATGCGGAAGATGGTTTTTATATCATGGTGGATGGCTATCAAGGGTATAACAAGCTGAAGAAGGCAAAACGATGTTGCTGCTGGGCACACATCAGAAGATATCTTCTTCAGGCTATACCAAAAGGCCATGAACATGATTATAGTGAACCGGCCGTACAGGGTTACATGTATTGCAATAAGCTGTTTGAATACGAGCGCAGCTATCGCGAAAAAGGTTTGTCTTTCAAACAGATCTATAACCGCCGCCTCAAGGATGAAAAACCTATCATCGAGGCTTTCTTGGCGTGGGCAGATCGCCAGAACCCCAGAAGCGGCGACCGGATCATAAAGGCACTGAAGTATATCAATGGGTGTCGTCCATACATGATGACATATTTGGAGGATGCTCATTGCAGCCTGAGTAACAACTTAAGCGAGAATAGCATTCGTCCCGTGGTTTTGGGCCGCAAGAACTGGCTTTTCAGCGATACTCAGGATGGTGCCAATGCAAGCATGACCATGTTTTCCATGGTCGAAACAGCAAAAGCGAATGGGTTGGATCCACAGAAATATCTTTTGTTCCTCCTTGATCAGCGTCCGAGCGTTGAGATGACAGATGACGAACTGGATCAGCTGATGCCCTGGTCGGAAGCTGTGAGAACATCCTGTGGAAAGTAACGTATATCATTCAAATGTAGTAAAACGCTTGCATTCCCGGAACCTATCAAAGCGGCTCCGGATTTATTGTTAGGGGGTACCCTAAAACTTAGCGCTTACAATGAAAAGCGGCAGGGCGGGAAGAACTTTCCCGCTCTGCCTGCTCGCTGCCTAATGTCTTTTTGCCTTTTTTGTGAATTTACCCTCCACACCTGTGCATTCTTTTTGTTTTCGCTGCATAAGGTCGGCAGAATCATCTTCACCTCTCATGAGACAATGCGTATGCCATTATGCGCTGCACCTGCAACATGTGGTAGTCCTGTAAAAAAGATCATAACAAATGGCTTAATGTAAACTACAACTCATAAATCTTAGTTTGATCTTTTTTTCATGGCGTATCCCTTATTTAATAAATACGGATTCAAAATGCCCTGGGTATCGTATAGAGGAAGAACTTCATCCCTTATCTTTATTCCCAACTCTTCTTTAAGAAATTTCTTTCTTTGTAGTATCCTTCTCCACATCTTGGGATACTCTTCTTCCAGCTTCTTTCTGTAACTTTCATCAGCCAAGAGTATCCCATCTTCAATATTGCATGTCAGATGCCCTCGATAATTGGGAATAATATCTAATTGTAGTGCATTTCCACTTTCAAAAACATATTTGGATCCTTCAAATACAGGGCTATTTATCCACTCTTCCATAGAAAGGAAATGCCCCGGATTCAATGTCCATCCATACGCTTCCTTAGGGAAAATTGTACTTACAAGATTGTATAATTCTTCACCTGACATTCCAATACGCATGTTCTCAAGCCATGTTACAGCCGTCGCAAAATATGGCTTTACAAGCGAGTCCATGTAATCCCTATCGGCAAGTGGAAGATCTTTACTATCATGTGCAACAAAAGCTGATCTACAGGACAACGCCCCCCGCATAGCCCAACAAAGAGTAATAGGTTCTCCGAGCCCTATTTTTTTAGATGATGGACTTACCAAACCCGTCTTTGTGCGATATCCAGAAGAAACATTAGTAAAACAACTTAATGGAAGTCCTTTGGGATTCAAATATGCAGCAATATCAAGTTCTCGCATATCTGGTTTGACATTATGGAATACGTCAAGCATTCCATCCGATATGACACAACTAGAATACTCAAATAATGCAGCTTGTTCTGGCTCTATATAATTGCGAAGTCCGATACCAGGTCCTGAAAGAGACTTTGTTATATTTATAATTTTTCCCGAAGTTCCTATGATGGTTCGCATATCCTGAAGAATGTACTCTGGAGTATCAAAGATGTCAGAATTCGGAAAGTGTTTCCATCCAACACAGCCTATTATATTGCCTTTTTTAAGGCCAGACTTTTTCAGCCCTTCAATAACTGATATTCCTTCATCCTGTGGCTGTCCAGGAAGTGACAATACCGGACACAAATATACTATAGCATTGATTTTCATTAATGATTTCAAAGGATAGCATTCATTACCCAGTAAGGCGAAACATCTTCCATCGTTATGAATAATACCTATAGCTTCTTCAAACCAGATATCAATCCCAAAAAAGTACTCAAAATTTTGAAAATGCTCACGATCACCATAAATAAGAGCCATGTCGATGCCCTGCTGTTTAAGAATGGTGGTGAATTTTTCTACCCTTCTTTGATAAATGGCAGACGGTACCTCTGGAATATCTTCCAGAGTAGAATACGATGGCATATTTATTTTATCATAGACAACATCGCTGACTGACGTAATCTTAAAATCTAACATAGTATTCCCTACCTTTTAGATGCTTATTAGCAGTCGACACCACACCAATCCATAATGGTCAAAGCAATCGTTTTTGTCGCTTCGATGAGTTCCGAAATAGGGCACATTTCATCGCTACTATGCGCCTGTCTCGGATCTCCAGGTCCAAAATTCACAATCGGAATCCCTGCTTTTTCAACCCATCCCATGTCAGTATGAAAATAAGCCCCTTCAAGTTCTTCCGATCCGCCAAGACTAACCAGATTTTTCTTCATACACTGCACAAAAGGATGATCCGATGGGGTTTCTCCACAATCTGCATTTATCTGCCACTCTAATTTTGGTGGGTGTTCTCTGAGCCAAGGATCAGTCTGTACGACCCCCGCAATCATATCCTCAATCTCTTTCATCACATTTCCGCCACCGCCCTTTTCATCTCTTTCTCTTGGAAGATATGTCGCATCAAAGTATATTACTGCCTTGTTCGCGTAAGTAGAAATGAATTCGCCCATCTCCAATTTCCCAACATAGATCTGGCACGGAACTTTTAATAATGGATGGGTCTTTGTAATTCTCCACTCTTCGTTAAGCTGGTCAAAATGATAAAGGAACATTCTTGCTTTCTGAATGGCATCTACAGCGCCACCATTTTTCCAATCATCTCTAGGCAACTCTATATGGCCACTTCTCCCTTCAATGGTCATTTTGCACCACAGTACCCCTCTACACAATGGAGACACTTTTACATTAGTTGCTTCTGTCATAATAGCAGCGTCTGGACGATATCCCCTCTCCACATATGCGAGAGTCCCAATTCCAGGATTTTCTTCAGCAATAATCGTTGCCACCGACACATCACCTTTGAGCTTAATTCCAGTTTTTTCTATTGCATCTACGGCCATAATCATCGCCGCAATTCCACCCTTCATATCTACGGCACCTCTACCATAGATTTTCCCATCAACTACTTCTCCCGCAAAGGGGGCATGAGTCCATCCTTCCCCTCGAGCAACCGTATCTACATGTCCAAGGAGTGCGAGACTCTTCCCTTTTCCTGATCCTTTTATCGTACCGACAATATTCGGACGATCTTTTGAATCAAAGTCCGAAGAATATCCCGGATACCCTTCATACTTCGCAAGTGCTTTTACATCCGGTTCCCACATATCTATATCTGCTCCAAGTTCACGAAGATGTTCATAAATAACCTTTTGAACCTCTGTTTCTTTATCCTCTCCCTCTTCGTGATCAAAATAAGGATTAACTGATTTTGCTTGAATTAATTTCCTCAAAAATCCCACAATTGTGTCCTGATTGCTATCAATCCAATCTATCACTTTATTTATATTTGTATTTGTCTTCATCATTTAGTCTCTCTACTTTCTCTAAGTGTTATATTATCTTAACTTCCCGATTGCTTTTTATAAGCACGTGCGTTTCCAATATAAAATAAATTGCGAAAAACCTTGAAGGGTCTGTACCCGATGGCACCTTGGAATACGTTCGCCCTGAGTCGGATTCCCTGCCTCCGGAAAAGAAGGAACGTAAGCGCAGGAAGAAGGCCTCAGAAGTATTCGCTTCGGGTACAGCTGCACTGGAAGCTGAGAAAACCCGGCGTAAACCTGGAAGGCCAAAGGGCTCCAGGAACAAGAAGACTCTGGAACGAGAAGCGTTGGAAAAATCGCTCTCAGCTGAGCCAAGGCGAGGAAGAGGCCGCCCCAAGGGTTCAAAGAACAAGAAGACACTCGAACGAGAGCAATTGGAGCAAGCCAGTAATAAACGTGGCCGTGGCCGGCCTAAAGGCACCCGGAATCGTGCAAACACCGAAACGTATTGAGTTATCAAGGTACACTGCGAGGTGGTCTCCAAGACCGCCTTGCACAGAATCAGGGTGTGCTTAGAAAGTTCACCCGGGAACTAAAGATTGTCGTTCTTTTATAAAGCAATTATGCTTCTCGAGAGTGATTTTCTCCAAATGCAATTGCAAGAAGAAGGATTAAGCCTTGAACAATATCCTGTTGTGCAACATTTAACCCCATAATTACCAATCCGTTAGAAATCATTCCAATTAGAATGGATCCAACCAATGTTCCAATGACAGAGGCTTTTCCACCACTCATTATTGTTCCGCCTAAAACAACAGCTGTAATTACTGGGTTTACACTATTTTGTCCAAAAGTACATCTACCCGTATGCATCCTCCCTGCATATAGACATCCGGCAAGTCCTGCCGTAAAGCCACAAAAAGTCATAACACTAAATTTTACTTTAGCAACATTGATTCCACTATACTTCGCCGATAATTCATTGCCTCCAACAGCTAAAACTATTCGTCCATATTTCAAATGACGAAGCATTATGTGTCCGAGTATTACTGTTATAATGGACCAAAACGCTAAGACAGGAATAACCCCAACGTCAAACGACCCGAAAACAGCATTAAATGTCTCATCAGCAATTGGAACTGGTGCAGAATCTGTAGGGAGGAGAGCAATCCCATAGACTATTCCCTGCATTGCAAGTGTAGAAATAAAAGACGGGATTTTAACTTTTGCATATAAAAAACCATTGCAAAAGCCAACAATCGTTCCCACCAGCAATGTTGCCAGAAATGCTATCCACAAATTAGCCCCTTTCGAGAGCACAAGTGCAGCCACGAGACTACTCAAGCCAACGATTGATCCAAAGCTTAAGTCTATCCCACCTGTAGCTATTACAAAGGTCAATCCAACTCCAAGAATCGTCAATGGGGCAGTCTGCCTGATAATATTAAGTGCATTTGATAATGTGAAAAAACCTTTTCCACGTAACACAATAGAAAAAAACACTGTCACACCAAGAAATGCAAAATATATCATATACTTCCGTATTACTTTTATAATCAGTTTCGTGTCAATAGCCTTGGACTGCACGCTGCAAATCCTCCTCCCCCTTTAAATCCGCTCTATTAACTTCTCTTATTGAAACACCATCTTTAAGAACAAGTATTCTGTCTGAAACTGCAAGGAGTTCGTTTAGCTCACTTGAAATAAACACTATAGAGCAGCCATTATCTGACAAATATCTAATCTCATGAAGAATTTCTGTTTTAGCTCCGATATCAACACCTATTGTTGGTTCATCTAACAGTAACACTGCAGGTTTTGTTGCCAACCACTTTGCAAGAACCACTTTTTGCTGGTTCCCGCCGGATAATAAATTTACCGCCTTTTTTGCACTTTCTGTTTTAATTCTTAGTTTATTGATAGCATCCTCCACAATTAGTGTTCCTTGACCATCATTTATCCAACCTATCTTTTGAATCTCGTTTAAGACAGTAATCAAAATGTTATCTTGAACACTATGGTCTATTACAAGCCCTTGCACTCTTCTAGACTCCGGGACTAATGCTATCCCTAAATTTATGGCATCAGACGGTGAGTCGATTCTTACCGGCTTCCCATTTACCAAGATACTTCCACCTACTACTTTTTCTAAGCCAAAGAGAGATAAAACCGTTTCCGACCTCCCGCTTCCCATGAGTCCTGCTATACCAAGTATCTCAGAATGATGAAGCGAAAATGATACATCCTTTACCTTTTTATCTTCAGTTGACATATTATTAACTGTTAAAATGGGGGTGTCATCTAAAGCGAATTCTCTAGGTACCCATGCATATCTTTTGCTGCTTTCGGATCCAACAATATAGTTAACAATTGTATCGATTGGAATATTGTCCTTACTATCAGAAACAACTACATGTCCGTCCCGAAGAACCGTTATCCGATCGCAAATTTGATAAATTTCCTTTATCCTGTGACTTATAAATATAATTGCAATATCCATATTTACAAGCTTTCGCACTACTTCGAATAGGTTCTCTGTTTCTCTGTTAGTTAACGCAGAAGTGGGTTCATCCATAACAAGGATTTTCACATTATGAGACAATGCTTTTGCAATTTCTACGATTTGTCTATATCCCACACTGAGTTCCTCAACCCTCGTTGTAGGATCAATATCTACGCCTAGACCTGAAAGAATGGATTTGGACTTTTCTATGCATAATGCATTATCAACTAAACCGGACTTTTTTTTAGGCTCATGAGCTAAAAATATGTTTTCAGCAACAGTTAGCGTAGAGACCAAACTAAACTCCTGGAATATCATTCCTATTCCATGTCGATTCGCATCTATAACAGAATCTATATGAACCTTCTCTCCATTTAATAGTATTTCTCCATCATCCGCTTGATAAACTCCATTTAAGATTTTCATCAAGGTTGACTTCCCGGCGCCATTCCCTCCCATTAAAGCAACAATTTCCTTATGTCTTAAACAAAAATCAACATCTGTTAAAACAGGAACACCGTTAAACGATTTGGAAATATTTTTCATTTCCAAAACAGGTTCATTCATCATATCCTCCTTGCCGTGGCAAAAGAGAAATCACTCCAGCCAGACCAAGTTATAGTTTATCTAACTCAATCTTCCAATATCGTGAAGTGCATTTTTTCTTGAAAACTCTATGCATATAGCCTGAATGACTCCTGCACTGCAATCATCATCTTCGATTGCCAAGACATCCAGGATCAGAACTTATGCCTTGATTTTTCATAATGCGGAACCCACTTTCAATAGTGGAAGATTGAGTTATAGTTATCTTTAAAAATCAGTCATTTAATTAGCTCTCTAACAACTAATCACTTTCCAGCTGCCTCAATAATTGCATCCGACGGATTCTCACCATAGCAAGCCTGCCATGCTTCAACTACATTTTCGTGTGTAACTTCCAACCCAGGAACCGCAATAAACTGCGGAGCTTCCTTTCCAAGAATCCCATAACATCCTAAAATAGCAAGTGCCCTGGCCTGAGCATGAATTCTTTGTGCAGCTATGCCTTTGATAAGATCATCCTGGGCCAGTGCAAGTGCTACATCTTCGCCCAGATCACACCCCGTAACACAAAAATCACTCTTTCCATTAGATCTTGCTGCAGCAGCAATTGTTATTGCAGGCTCATCATACCAACCAAACGATCCCTTCAAGTCAGGATGTTTCAAAATCATGGCATTTGTTGCATCCTCACAATCAGATGCTACTGCACAAGGTGTTGCCTCAACTAAGTTAATTTCAGGATACTCATTTTCAAGAGTTTCTCTAAATCCAATTTTTCTCTGTTCAACCGGATAAATATTTACATCGCGGTAGCACATGCCAACTTCTCCACTTCCGCCAATTTTATCCGCAAGAATTCTAGCTGCAATACACCCATTTCCATAATTATCAGCTGAAACACAACCAACATAATCTTTTCCAGCTTCCATTCCTTCGCCACACGCATCCATAAAAACCAAAGAAATACCTGCATCAGATACTTTCTGCCAAGCATCTCGAGTTCCAACTGCATCAACAGGTTCGCCAATAATAATATCTGGTTTTAATGCCATCGTTGTTTCAATATCCGCTACTTGCTGCTCTATGCTCAAATCCGGATTAGTTACAGCTACAACTTCAATTCCCACTTCGGCAAACAGTTCTTTAATGAATTCTGTATGCTTAGTAATATATGTATCTCCGCCCTGATGCCAGCAAATAGCTGCAGTATAATCGCCAGCTTTCAAAGTCTCTACTTCTTCCGCAGTAAGTCCAAGAAGTGCTGCAGATTCTGGTGTTTCTCCATTCGGGCCTTCTTTCGCAGCTACTTCAGACGGAAGCCCTTCTTCAACGATAACAGCATAATCACTCGTTGTTTCCGTTTCGCTCCCGAATGCTACATTGCCAACTACTAATACGGAAATCACAGAACATGCAATAAATTTTGATATCATTTTTCTCATTTGAACTCTCCTCCTTAAAATAGTAGTTTATAGACAACTGAATTCTTTGAATCTGAAAATGTCTTAATGTAAGCAAGACACACACTTTAATCAAATTATGCATTTAATTAATTGCACAAAAAAGAGCGTCCCCTTTTATTGTCCAATTATTATTTCGCCCCCTTTCCGGAAATACATTCATATTTCAAAGTACTTTTTTCGCTATACTATCTCTAATAATAAGCGTTGTTTCTAATTCACAATGTACAGCAACATTATGATTGTACAGTTTTGATGCAAACATATTTACCCCTATAGTTCCCAATTCCTCTTTACATACACGGACAGTGCTTAAGGAAGGATTACATACTTGTCCATAAGGAAGATCATCAAAACCAAAAACTGATATGTCTTCCGGAACTTTATAGCCCACCTCCTGAAGCGCTTTTAACACTCCAAAAGAGATTAAATCATCAACAACCACTAGAGCTTCTGGTAATTTCAACTTTTTGTTCTGAATCAACTGCTTCATATCTTCATAGGCCCCCTGCATACTAGGGCTCACATTTATTATGTTTATCCGATCATACATATTTAATATTACGAGTTCTTGTTCATATCCTCTCTGCCGTTCCATAAAATTCTGAGTTAATATTTTACTTTGCACAAATGAAATGCTTTTCATTCCATAACTATGTAATAACTTTACAATTCTCATTGTGCTTTGCACATTTTCATTGGAAATAGTTGTAAACCCCGTATTATCAAATCTGTTATCAAGAATAATTATCGGAAACAATGTGTTTGAAAATTTCTTCAAATCCATCTTTGTCATTTCTGTTCCAACAAGCAGTACATTCGATGTATAATCATGCAATAAATCATCTAAGTCTTTATCAAAATCATCGCTTTCTTCATCTAAAGTTTTCATCTCAAACGAGAAGTTATGAATTTTGCAGGTATCTTCTGTACCACGGATAAGACTGAAAAAAAACGGAGTTTCATCAGCAATCTTTCCGTGTTTTTTGTATAATACCAACTTAACCTTTGTATTCCGTTTTTCAGACCAATACCCCAGAGAAGAGGCAACAGCTAAAATTTTACTTTTTGTTTTATTACTTACGGATCCTTTCCCATTCATGACATTGGAAACAGTTGCCAAGGAATATCCTGATTCCTCGCTGATTCGTCTTAAACTTGTTCTCATAAATATCCCTTTCTTTATAATTCAACATCATTTTATGTTATATTATGATTAAATTCTATTGACATATGTGAAAAACATTTGTGTATATTTTTATATAATCTAATCAAGAAATTAGTTGGTTTTCACCTTTTTTTCACTTCAGACACCCCTTGTACAATACCCATCAATAACTTAGGAAAGCAGGACAGGGAGTTGTGGCATTTTCCAATAATGCATCTCCTGATCTCATCCGCACGGTTATGGAGGTGATGCTCCATGCTTGAGGATGCAGCGAAGATCCGCCGTGTAGTCGTTGCCTGCGGATTATCCTCATAGAATTATTATCCTCATCCTTTCAGAAATCAAGCTGTTTCACAATACATTCTCCGAAAAGAATGAGGATAACGTTTTATCGTATTCCACAAAGTCTGGCGATTTCCGACTCATCGTCCGGCCAACGAGGAACTTCATTGGGAAGCGTTGAATCATGATGTTCCATTGCCTCCCGCATCATCTCCATGGAGGGAGCAGCATATATGCGGGTGGTTTGCGTCGAGGAATGCCCCAGTATTCTGGAAACCAGTTCAAGTTCGACACCGTCCTGATAAAGATTGCACGCTCTCGTCCGGCGGAACATATGTGGATATATTTTATCCGGCAGATTAGGATGCTCCGCTCTTATTGCAGAAACATATTTATTGATGATCCTGCCGACATTACCCGGTGACATTCTATCGGTTTTACCCTTAATGATTGTGTAAAACAACGGCCTGTCCTTAACGTTGTCAGTATGATAGAGTTTCAGGTAAGCACGAAGGTGACCAACTGTTTTTTCGGTGATGGTAACAATCCTTTCCTTGTCGCCTTTCCCGTGAATACGGATATAAACTGGCGATGAGACGAAATTAACAGATGAAACATTCAACGACAGTAACTCCGATACTCGGATCGCCGAATCATACAGAAGTATCATGATCGTTCTATCCCGTATTCCAATCCTGGTATTAGGAGGAGCGGATAGAAGCGCATTGAAATCCGTTTCCTGAATGATCTCACGAGTGACTTTTGTTTCTCTGATCCGTGGCACTTTTGAAACCATTAAAGCGATCGACTGCATGGAAATATCTCCATCGGCAACATACCAGAGATAGGATTTAATCGCCGCCATTCTGTTGTTGCATGAAGTGGCTTTATGATCCTTTTTCAAGTATGAAAGGTACTCCAACAGAAGATCCCGGGTACAGTCTTCAAACCTGAACGTTTTGATCGAGATGCCACGTTCCTCATAAAGATACCTTCGGAATACTGTCAGGGCATCCGCATACGTTTTAATGGTTTTATCGCTCTTAACGGCCTGCTTTGGAAGATATACATTCAGGTAATCATTGGTTTTTGAAAAGAACAGCGCATTATTCAGGGAGGACGTCTTCATAAGCTGGCACCTCCGGGATGATTTCTTTTGATCTGCTATCCTTACTGTGTACGATCCTGAATGCAGTATCAATCTGGTGATAATAGTAGAAAGTATCTTCTACGCTTTTGTGCCCAAGGTACTTACTGAGGTATGGAAGCATGGATCGAAGCGATATTCCCTGTTCCATCCATGTATTCATACGTTTCACAACAAATGTATGGCTTTTTCATCATTGTACGGTTCGAAACGGTCTCCCAGTCTCTCTCTAAGCCATTGCGCTTTTTCTTCGGTTCTTATATCTTCTTTTCCTGAAATCACATCTGTATTTTCAATAGTATTATTTTCTTTCTGAAGACTTCGCTTTATCTCCTCGACCTTTTCTTGCCATAAACTGCGGTCAATTTCTTCCAGCTCATCACGGATCCTCCTGCCCTCGTCCCCTGGGAGGATTTCCCAGTTTTCAAGGCCTTCAGGAGCGTCGCACTCTTTCAAGCGGTCAATGATCTCTCCAAATGTATAGTCATGCTCGTGGATGTTCTCCGTTTCCATCCACATTGCCTGTTCTTCAACAACCTCTTTCTTCTCCAGATCAAAGGTGGAAGTGAGCCAGTAATCCACATAGCCTTCATCAATGTCCTCGTCAAGGAGATTGTCTCCGGAGCCCTCTTCTACCAGATACATCGTATCTCGTTCTTGATTGATGAAATACAGTTCACCATCCATATATTCGTTCCATTTCATATCTTTGGTGATCTTGCTCATGTTTTTGCCCCTTACCTTTTAATGTCAGGATATGCTTCCATAAAGCTTTCGCTCATTGCTTCACACAGCTTTTCCATCGAGGTAGAGCCTGCAATGGAAATTTTACCTGTCAGGGATGCATTTGAATCTGCGGATTTACCACATCCGGCAAGTGAGCTGACCATCATGACGATTGCCACTCCAATAGCCAATGTTTTCATAATTTTACGTTTCATTTCGAACCTCCTGTGATTCGTCTAATATTTGTTGACCTCTTGATCACAGTTGGAATTGTAGAAGTTCGTTGTAAAATTCAAAACCAGTGAAGCGTAAAAAGTTCGTAAATATACATACATCTTCTTTTTATCTAGGCAAAAAATAAAAGCGTGATACGCCACACCGTAATGGTATGGAATATCACGCTTCACTTTTTCTTAATTACAAAAATACGATTCCTTTATTAATGTTTGATCCGCAGGAAACCAACACAGCATTCTATTAATCTTTCAGATTCAAATGCAGCGGCTTTACTTTCTCGAGCACACCGGTCAGTGATTTCTTCCTTTTCTTATCCGTATGGGTCGCCTTCAGGCTCTCAAGCATGCCAAACAGCAGTTTCCTGCCCTCATCGTCCATCTGTATGAAATCCGCAACCAGCTCATCAACCTTCGGCATGTCCTCATAATCTACCAGCATCAGCACTTTACCGAGGCGGTTTTCAATATATGTTTTCCGGTTCAGCTTATCCGTTACACCAAGGTAATTCGGAAGCATTTCCGGAAGAACTTCCGTGGTCTCTTCCTGATACGGATTGTTCTTACAGATCAGATCCACATCAATTCCCAGAACCCCGGCAATACGCAGCGCGTGATCAAACCGTACGGCAGAATCCCTCTTGATTACAGAATACAGCGTCGTCGGACTGATCCCGGCACGCCGTGCGAGTTCTTTTACAGCCATATTCTTTGCATCTAAAGCATCTTTCAGATTTTTACCATAGCCCATATCGTTTCAATTCCCCTTTCCTGATCATATTATAGTAATAATTATTGCATTACGCAAGGCGTAATTAATAAATGTTTTTATACTATTGACATGTTCCATTATTTGGATATACTTATATACGATAGACGTAGTACGCAATTAGTATTTAATATTGAAAGGAGAATAACATTTATGGACCATGCGAGGCGTTTTTCACAACCAACTGATAATACTGCAGCTGTACCGCTTATGTTGACGATCCGGCAGGCTTCAGCAAAGACCGGCTTGTCCTATAACCTTCTGAAAGGACTCTGTGAAGGGCACAGGATCGTACATCTGAAGTGCGGTACAAAATATCTGATCAACTATGAAAAACTCGTCGAGTTTCTCAATACTCATGGAATGGAGGATTCCTTATGGTAGAACAATTACTTGAAAACCTCTTCATAAAAGACCGAGCCTGTAAAGAGCTTGAACTACAGAAGAAACTGATTCTTCTTCCCCCGGGAATTAACTATGCTGATGCCCATCTCCATAGGGGAACTCATTCCGACAGCACAATGAACAGACTGCTATATCGTGAGAAACTTGCCAGGAGGCTGAAAAAAGCCCAGAAGGAAAAAGCCAGTATCACAGCCGCCTGCCAAAAAGAACTGGATTTGATCCCGGATCCGGTTCTCCGAAGAGCAATTATTCACAGGTATTATCACCACGAAAGCTGGAGAAAAGCAGCCGCCCGGTGTGGTATTTCAGAAGGAGCTCTCAAGATGAGATGGCGGCGCTATCAGAAACGGCAGTCCGATTCCGGAAGAGTCGGAAATGAACAGCCATAATCGAAAGTGTAAGGAATCATGAAAACTGAATATAGCATACCCATATAGGCACTGCGGCTCACTCCGCCAGGTGCCTTTTCTATGCCCGGTACATGCTCTCTTCCATTTTGGAAAAGGTTAACTGCTTCCAGTATGTATGCCGGACGTAGAGGCTGAAAACAACAATCTGAAAAGAAAATTCATGGAGGTACTCTCAATGAAAAATGAAGACGACAGGGTAGATCATCTGCAAAACCAGATTCAGGAAATTGAAATGCGACAGAAAAAACTGACCTCGCAGATTAGACAGATTGGCAAGCGTCATGAATATACAAGCCGAAAAGCGCGTACGCACTACTTGATTCAGCTCGGTGCTGCTGTGGAACATGTATACGGTAATATGCTGGCAGATAAATCATTCGAGGATCTGTGCCGGTTCTTTTCTTCTCAAAAAAAGAGTCCTGAAGATGATTGTCGGCGTTGATATATGGTTCTTACCGTTCGCAAGAATGGCGCACTTATAGACAACCGAAGGATCGTCTACTGCGCGCGTGCCTTCAGCAGGAGCCCTCCCTGGGCGGGGTCCTTCCGGACAGGAGCCTTCCGGCGGACTCCTGCGGAGGGCTCCATCCCAGCTCAATATTCTATATCCGGCTTACGCGAGCATGTTCCTGGAAGCCTGGAACAAAGACACACACTCAAAACCGCATCGCTTTCGCGTGATGCGGTTTTTCATTGCCTGTACGTGCCGACATCCAGCAGGATGCGCTGCATGCATGAGCTGCGATGGAAAGGAGACTCACTATGGCGATCTATCATATGTCAATCAAAATTCACAGCCGCAGCAAAGGGCAGTCTGCCGTTGCCTGCGCTGCTTATCGAAGCGGAGAAAAGCTGAAAGATGAAGAAACCGGAAGGATCTGTGACTACCGAAAAAAGCAAGGTGTTGTATACAGTGAGATCCTTCTCTGCGAACATGCCCCTCCGGAGTTTTCGAATCGCGAAATACTTTGGAACAGCGTTATGAGGTGCGAGAAAAACTCTGATGCACAATTCGCCCGCGAGTTTGAGCTCGCACTTCCAAGAGAACTTGACCGGAGCACACACATTCGTTTGCTCCACCATTTTCTGGAACCGCTGGTTCGCGAGGGGATGTGCATTGATTTTTCCATTCATGACAAAGGAGACGGCAATCCCCACTGCCATGCTTTGGCAACCATGCGCCCGATCAAAGAAGACGGCTCATGGGGCCTGAAGGAACGCAAAGGATATCTGCTGGATGATACTGGAGAACGGATCCCTATTATCGATCCGGAAACCGGACTCCAGAAAGTCGACAGCAGAAACCGCAGACAGTGGAAACGTGGCATGGTCGAAACGACCGGATGGAACAAAAAGGAGAATGCGGAGCGATGGAGAAAAGAATGGGAAGAATGCTGCAACATGTTTCTCCCGGATAAAGACAAGGTCGACCATCGCAGTTACCTCCGGCAGGGCGTCCCTCAGATCGCAACAAAACATGAAGGCTATGAGGCAAGACAGATGGAAATGGAAGGCCAGTTTTCTGACCGGTGCGAGGAAAACCGAAAGATACGGAATCTGAATTCTCTGCTTCGCAGACTGAAACAGAAGATATGCACCCTGACACAAAAACTGAAACAGCTCAAAAAAGCATTTTATGAGATCAAGGAGACAGTCTATGAGCAAAAAGATATTGGTAGACAACACAGAAATCGAAGCCATGTTCCTGGGTCTTATGGAACTTCTCTCACAACAGCAGAGTCTGATCGGGGAAGCATCTTCTCTCTTGCTGGAACAGAAGGACCAGAGCGAAAGTATCCTGGGCGAACACAAGCTTCTTTCCCAACAGCTCAACGAAACGAAGATAGAACTGGAGAAATGGAAGGAATTATCACAGACACTCAACGTAGAAAACAACTCATTGCTCAGGCAGAATCGGGAATTGCTGCGCTTGGCGAATCAATCCGGGAGGTGAAAAGGCTAAATGAACGGTATGCAAGACTTCAGCGCCGACGATCTGCTGGATCAGATGGAAGAGATGCAGAACGAGATCGAGCAGAAAAACGACCTGATAGAGGACCAGGAAACCCAGCTTTTCCAACTGAAGAAAACGGATGGCGAGAAAGACTCCGAGATCCAGAGGTTGAACGCATTTATCACGAATTTGAGCAAAGAGAACGAAGACGCGCTAAGCAAGCTGAAAGAGAATCGGAACAAACTCGAACAAGATCTCAAAAAGGAGAGATCACGCCGTCAGTCTCTGAGCGAGACCTACCAGAGAGTAAACAGCCAATATATCACTCTCCTTCAAGAGCACGATAGACTTCAGCGTCGTTATAAACAGGATATCAGCATGGCAGAGAGCAGAACGGAGTCAACCGAATACATTATGGCCCAGACCAAAAAGGACTGTGATGTTGCCAACGCAGCTCTTTTCCAGTTCCGAACTGGCGGTGTTTTTCTCCTGTGTGCTTCAGTTCCCTGTCTTCTTGTTCCCGGTGGCAGTTTTCTACGTGACTGCAGTCGCCTGAGCGGCCTGACGGCGTCAGCAGCATACTCTGTATTTCTGTGGATCGTCATCACGATCAAAAGACTGTCCGGTCCGGCAATGGGATGGAATCACTTTGCGGGATATATCCTGCGGCTGCTTATGGCTCTTGTTCCCATCGCAGTGTTTGCAGCAGTTGTTTACTTCACAACGCAATTCATAGTCTGGTATTTCAGCATCGCTGCAAACAGGATCCCTGCCCTTGCGTTTCTGCTTGCAAGCGCGCTGTGCGCAGCGTCATGGCAGGCCTGGAGCGCTGCCGGCTATTACCACGGAGTAAACACTGCACTTGTGCTGATTATCGTTCAGCCGGTATTCTGGCTTCTTAGATTGCTTCTCTCTCCGGTTGTACGGCGGGTGCTGCACCGGATTCGAGTGTAATCAATTATGAACATACTGTTAATGGCAGAACTGACAAAATTTCAGAAGTCTTTCATTTATGGATTTCTCTTTTCCGTGCTCCTATGACTTTTGCGTTTTGTCATTTCTGTCATTTTATCATGGTTCTCTGGAAGAAACTGCAAACCGCTGTATTCCAGAGTCAGAAAGGAAAACTATGAACAAAAACATAATGTATCAGTATATGAAAGATGGACCAAAAGATACCCATTCCAAATATCTGTTTCTTGTTGAAGATAAGGATATCGCCTTGAATATCTGCTTCGTAGGCAGTTCAGCACAGGCTATCCTGGACAGTAAAGATGAGACAGCATACTTCAGTCTCGAAGAATTCCTGAACTACATGGAGTCTATCAGCAACACCGGGACAAGCCAGATAGACTTCACCTATGTGCTTTGCCTGTCGACCAGGAATCGCAATGAAAGGGTGGAAGAATACTGCCGGAACAACCACCTGAATTTCAAGAACGCATGGCAGCTTTTCCGTAACAAAGAATACTGCGGTAAAACCAACTATATAGACACCGTCCGGGAAATCATAAAAAACTACATAGACCGGCAGGAAGGGCCGGATGGAGAAGGGATCGGCATAGACCGGTCCGTTTTTCATATTTACGGGAAAAATGATGTTCCGAAAGGCGTTTATGACGGAAAAGTCGTGGACTATCTAACGACGCATGTCCGGATGTTCGTTATCGGATCTACTCCGTATCTGTATGCTGAAGGCGTATACCGGAAAGATCCCGATGGTTCTTCCCTTCGTTCACATATCCGCGAGCTCCTGTTTGATGAATTCAGAAACAGTACCATTATCAATCGGATATACCGGCAGCTGATCGATCAGCCATTTTTGAAAAAGACGATCAATGAGATAAACCTTCAGCCGCGACGGTGGGTGAACTTCCAAAACGGATATTTTGACGCGGTATCCTGGACACTGATCGAGCATGATCCGAAGTATCTCACGATCAATCAGATCCCTATGCGTTTTGATCCAGGTTCCTGGCCCAGACCGGATCCACCGGATACAGCAAGTACAGAGGATACAGCGTCAGCTGATAAAGCTTTAGAGAATCCTATACTTCATAAGCCACACCTGATCGACAGGTTTCTGGAAACAGCAATTTCGGATCCGGATAACCTTCGGATGCTCTGGGAATATTGTGGCTACTGCTTCACTGCTGACACAAGTATGCAGAAATTCCTGATGATCACCGGAAAGGGAGGTACCGGGAAATCGGTCGTAATTGATCTAATCACATCCGTCATCGGATCGGAAAACTGTTCTGCGGTGACTCTCCAGAATCTGAACGAGCGGTTTTATCCAAGCTGCCTGTTCGGCATGCTTCTGAACGCCTGTGCGGACATCCCAAGCACTGCAATGGAGAGCGTTGACGGGCTGAAAAAGGCCACTGGCGAGGACTTGATGATCTATGAACGCAAGGGTGAGAACCCCAGTTTCTACCACAGTTATGCCAAGCTCTTGTTCTCTGCGAATGAGATGCCTCTCAATCTTGATGACAGGACGAATGCCTACTACCGACGCATGCTGGTTATCGAAATGAGCCATGTCGTCAGCGCAGAGGAAAACGATCTTGACTTGAAGTCAAAGCTATATGAAGAAAGGGACTATTTTCTCTTCCGTGCAATGGAAGGCCTACATCAGCTGTATACACAGGGGCGCTTCACACAGAGCCGGAGCAGCCAGGCACATATCGAAGAGCTGCGCCGGTCAGCGGATAGTATTCAGGCCTTTCTCTATGATCGGATCATGGTAAAGGAAGGATCAAGGATTGCACGAAGCAGCATGTACGAGTCCTACAAGAATTACTGCGAGGAAAATGACCGCCGTCCTTACGGCAAATCCGTTTTCTTCCGCCGCATGAAAGACATACAACTGAAAAAGACCAGTGCCGGATTCTTCTATATGAACGTCGACTTTAAGGAAGATGATTTCGTGGAAGTGGATCCTGAGGAGGAAGTTCCATTTTCATAGACTCCCGGACATGAAAACCCGTCAATACATCACTCCGGTGGAATCGCGAGCCTCCGGATCGAAACTGTTAATACTACATACAACACGAAGTGAGAAGGCCTTCTCCATTTTTAGTATGGAGAGCATATGAAAAAGAAAACAAACGCGCCAGAGTTTCGCCTGGAGCTGCATGAAAAACTGAATAATCCGAATCTGACTGCTCCGTTGAGCGAAGCTGATCTCTTGCAGTACGCTGTTAAGAACGGTAAAATTGATATTGACGTTATGCTGGGTGAGATCAATGACATGAATAAAAAAGAAATACTATCCCGGCACAAGTACGCAATATCGCACTGTAAGAAAGGAGATCGAGAATACTACTGCACGCACCTGCCTAATCCAAAAGCAGGCGCTGCAAGACTGTTTCGCAAAAGAGATACTCTGGAACAGCTTGAGGAAGCAATCGTAGAATACTATCGCAAGCTGGAGGAAGAGATCTACATCGATAAGGTCTGGAAAGAATATAATGACCGGCGCCTTGACTTCGGTGAGATCCAGCAATCCAGCTATGACCGCTACAATGATGATTTCCACCGTTTCTTTATAGCCCGGCCAAATAACCTGATTCATCGCAAGTTCCGTCTGATCACCCCGGATGACATTGAAGTGTTCATCAAAACGGCAATCAAAGAGTTAGGATTGTCTCGGAAAGCATATGGCGGCCTTCGCACGATTATTCGCGGAACCTTCAAGTACGGGAAACGCCGCAGATATACAGATCTCAGCATCTCCGAGTTCTTCGGGGATCTGGAACTGCCGCGGAACATCTTTGAGAGAAGGATTATCGAAAAGGAAAAAGAAGTCTTCAATGAAGATGAGATCCCTGTCATTACCAGTTATCTTCGGGAAAATCCGGATCTGCGCAACCTGGGGATTCTACTTACCTTCGAGACCGGACTTCGTGTCGGCGAGCTAGCTGCATTGAGGGCCTCTGATCTGAATGGCAGGGTGATCCGGATCCGCCGGTCAGAAGTAAAACACCGTATCAGTACTGAATCTGGAAGTAAGTGGCTCTTTGAGGTCCAGGAACATGCTAAGACCGACGCTGGTGCAAGAGATCTGATCATTCCGTCCGGTGCGGCTGAGACTTTTCACAGAATTACAGAGCTGAATCCGGACGGGGAATACCTGTTTGAGGAAAACGGAAAACGCTTTAATGCAAATTCGTTCAACAAGCGGCTCACTTCAGTATGCCGAAAAGCAGGCATCCCGAAACGGTCGATGCATAAGATCCGCAAAACCTATGGAACCACACTGATCGATTCCGGTGTAGATGAAAAGTTCATCCAGGAACAAATGGGGCATCGTGATATTACAACCACAAAAAAGTTCTACTATTTCAGCAATAAGTCCCAGAAAAACAAGGAACTGCAGATCGAGCGGGCATTCAGTTCCTGACCCGTACATATCATCGGCTGGTTCCTGTTGGTTCCAAATTGGTTCCTGCCTCATTTCCGGCAAAAAAAGAAACCCCGATTTTCCTTGTAGTTACAAGAAAAATCGGGACTTCACCCAGCAGGGGATGAGAGAATCGAACTCCCACCAAAGGTTTTGGAGACCCCTATCATACCATTTGACCAATCCCCTACAGCCGTCTTTCAGACGACTTAATTTTTATATCACATATCACGCAGACCTGTCAATGTTTTATTTTCGACTCTTAGTCGAAAAATGCTTGACAGGCATTTTTCTTCAGGGTAATATAAAACCGACCGGCAGTCGAATACAGGAGGTGCGCCATGAAAAAAGGAGAAAGAAGAAAACAGGAGCTTCTGCAGATCGCTTACCGTATGTTTCTCCAGAAAGGATATGAGGAGACGAGTGTCGATGAGATCATAGCGCAGGCAGGCATCGCCAAGGGCACTTATTACTATTACTTTGAGACCAAAGAGCAGATGCTGGAAGAAGTGATCGGCATGATGATCGGACAGGAGATACAGGCGGCTGAACAGATCCTGCAGACGGATCTCCCTGTACCGCAGAAGATTCTGGGGATCATCACATCGCTGCGCCCGGCGCCGGCAGAGTCCCCGATCGAAGAAGCGCTTATGAAGCCCGAGAATATAATTATGCACGGCAAGATCCAGAAAAAACTGATTGAGTCTGTGACTCCTCTCCTTTCAGAAGTTGTAGAGGAAGGAATTGCCGAAGGCATATTTGCCTGTGACCATATTCCGGAGAGAGTCAGGATGCTGCTAGTTATCAGCAGTGAAACCTTTGATGAGGGACATTTTTCAGAGGGTGATATCGCCGTCTTTATAGATATGGCAGAGAAGCTGCTCGGTGCAGAGACAGGTACCATGCAGTTTGTCAGAGAACTGATCCGGTAAGGGATATGGAAATGAAAGACAGTAAAAACTTCAGAAGATTTCTGCTTCTGTGGTCAGGAGAGCTGATCTCTTCCATAGGCGGAGGGCTGACAAGTTTCGGTCTTGGTGTCTATATCTTCCGTCAGTCTGGCAGTGCCGCCAGTATGGCGCTTGTGACGCTGCTGGGTTTTCTTCCGACACTGCTGCTGTCGGTTCCCGCCGGTGTCCTGGCAGACCGCTATGACAGAAGACTCCTGATGATGATCGGAGACGGCTGTTCTGCGCTTGGCATCCTTTACATCCTGATCTGCATGATGCGCGGCGGCGCCACTCTGGCACAAATCTGTACAGGAGTATTTGTAAGTGCAGTGTTCTCTTCGCTCCTTGAGCCTTCTTTCCGTGCTACGATCACAGACCTGCTGACAAAGGAGGAATACTCAAGGGCGAGCGGCCTTGTATCCCTGGCAGGGAGTGCAAGATACCTCTTCTCGCCGGTCGTTGCCGGATTCCTCCTCACGGTCAGTGATGTAAAGCTCCTGCTCGTCATTGATATCTGCACATTTTTCCTGACCATCGTAAGCGCCGCAGTGGTCCGGAAAGGCATCGGCAGTAAAGCTGCCGAGAAGAAGGAAGCATTTCTGCAGAGTATGAAAGAAGGATGGCGTGTGCTCTGCGCAAACAGAGGCGTGATGATGCTTGTTGCTGTATCTTCCGGAATCACACTCTTTATGGGAGTATTCCAGATCCTGGCAGAGCCTCTCATCCTCTCTTTTTCTGACGCGAAAACACTTGGGGCGGCAGAGACCATATGTGCCTGCGGGATGCTGGTAAGCGGACTCTTTCTCGGAGTTAAAGGACTGAGAAGTCATTACGTCAGAACGCTTGCACTGTCTTTGATGGCAGCCGGGCTGTTCATGTCCGGTTTCGGGCTGTTCGAAAGTATAATGCCCATCTGTATATTCGGCTTTCTGTTTTTCGCAGCACTTCCTTTTGCTAACAACTGTCTCGACTATCTGGTGCGGACGAATATCCCTGACGACGCGCAGGGTAGAGCCTGGGGCATGATCGGTTTTCTCTCACAGCTTGGATATGTCGCAGCCTATGCATTGTCCGGCGTGGCAGCAGACGCTCTGGGTAAAGTCCACGACCGCGGCGTCGGAAGAGGCGCTGCACTGGTGATACTTATATCCGGAATATGCCTGGCGGTGACTGCAGCCCTGATCCTGCTGCCGAAGAGTATCCGGAAGCTGGAATATACGAATCATTCAGAGGAGATATGAAATGAAAACGATGAAATCAGATGTGAATTCCTATCATTACAGGCCGGTTCTGTTCTTTTTCCTGGCCTATCTTTTTACATGGACCTTCTGGATCCCCGCTATCTTTGTTCCGGGAAACCTTGGCGCGGGGCTGATGCTGATTGGACTGATCGCTCCGGCAGTCGTATCAACTGTGATTATCCTAACTTCCGGCTCAGACCGGCTGAAGCAGGATCTGAAAAATAAAATCATTGGTTTTTATAAGGTAAAGTGGCTGAATGTCCTGCTGGCGATCCTGGTTTTCGCAGCGGTCGTGGTCTGTTCGATCCTTCTTTCCACCGTATTCGGACAGTCACTTAACCAGTTTTCATTTACAAAAGACTTCTCATTTACCGGAGTCGGAATCGGTAGTGCGCTGATCACAGTAACCCTTGCGTCGATCATAGAAGAGGTCGGCTGGAAAGGCTACTGTGAGGATTCCATCGGGAACTATATGAACTGGTTCTGGGAATCCATGATATTCGGTATCCTGTGGTCCCTCTGGCATCTTCCGCTGATCTTTATCCAGGGAACTTATCAGGCAGGTCTGATGGTCAACCCCCTCTATGTAGTGAACTTCTTCATCAGCGGCATTCCGCTCGGATTCATTATCACCTGGGTCTATCTGGTGAGTGACCGCTCCATTCTTGCCTGCATGATATTCCACCTTGTAGTCAATTTTATGCAGGAAAAGATCGCCATGACTCCGGAAACGAAATGCGTGGAGACAATCGTTGTAATCCTGGCCGCGGCGATCATTGTAATCACGAATAAGGATATGTTTTTTGAAACCCGGCATATCGGAAGACTGCTGGAGACCGTTTCCGGCGGGCAGGAGTCTGCTGTCCCGATATACTGACCTGTCCAGTATGCCGGTCCGTTTTATCTATTGATCCGTTCAGTATGACGATCCGTTCAGTATGCTGATCAGTTCCCGCACATTGCTCACTCCGATCAGCTGTACGCCTTTTATATCGCCTGCTGCTTTCATGCAGGCTTTCGGGAGGATCACTTTCTCGAATCCGAGTTTCACAGCTTCTCTCACCCTCAGAGGCGCCTGGCTGACAGCGCGGATCTCACCGGAAAGGCCGACTTCCCCGAATACCAGGGTCTTGTCGTCGATCACGATATCCTTGAATGATGAAATGACTGCAATGATGATCCCCAGATCGACAGCTGGTTCTCTCAGGCGGACTCCTCCTGCTATGTTGACGTACACATCCATCTGTGACAGACGCATGCCAAGCCTGCGCTCCAGAACGGCAAGCAGGAGATTGACGCGGTTAAGGTCAGCTCCATCCGCCGTACGTCTGGGATACGCAAGATTGCTTGAGGCTGTCAGCGCCTGTATCTCGATCAGGATTGGTCTTGTTCCCTCCAGTGAACAGGATACAACAGACCCTGAGGTTCCTTCCGGCTTTCCGTCCAGCATGAACTCGGAAGGATTCGGAACTTCCCGAAGACCGTCCTGCTTCATCTCAAATACGCCTATCTCATCGGTTGAGCCGAACCTGTTCTTGACTGCGTGCAGGATCCGGTAGCTGGCATGCCGGTCGCCTTCGAAGTAGAGCACGGTATCTACCATGTGCTCCAGCACTCTCGGTCCTG
>Ga0256405_10004747_pt1 | contig 24838 bp, 20 predicted proteins | sample RumenRJG_02DNA_FD_189096 | JGI IMG/M metagenome (GOLD analysis project Ga0256405, IMG submission 189096) | Bovine rumen microbial communities from Lethbridge, Alberta, Canada - RJG_02 | ecosystem: Host-associated > Mammals > Digestive system > Stomach > Rumen | place: Canada: Alberta... | reverse complement strand
GTTTTCATCCAGTTCCGGGCGTTTTGATGAACAAGAGAAAGCGATGAACGCAAATAACAGGATGAATAATGATTTTACATTACCCATGATGATCATGTTTCCATTTCGTTTCATAAGCAGCGGTTTCAAATCTGTCTATTTGGGTAGAGGTCGCTCCACCAGAAGTAATTATAGTTTTACCGTTATGACTACGACGCGTTACCTGTTGTCCCGAAATCTCTCCATTGGCTCTCGCCGTTTTTTGTTCCGATCCTTCAATTACTCTACGCTCTTCATTATTTTCATACCCAGAATCCTGATGAGATTTCCGAGCATAATAAGCTTTGGCATTATTCAAATAATCATTTGCATGGTCGGCTTCGTGTGAGAGAACCGTAGCTGGTGAAACAATTACTCCATTCTCGTACTTGCTTCCTTCGTTTGAGTTCCATAATATAGTCGCCCCCAAACCTAGATCAAAATCGAAACGACTTCCGTAAGTATCGAAGTGTTGCATAATACTAACAGTGATATCTTCACGTTCAACAATTTCAGCCAACGGAGATTTTCCTGGATAACCGGCTTTAATCCAATTATCATTATTGTAATGATATGCCTTTATAACCTCTTTTACATAATCATTCGTGATATTGCCATCATTTTTTCCTCTGTAAGTAACATATTTTGTTTTGCCACCTTCTTGATAATAGATTCTGATTATTCTTCCATATGTATCCACAAGGATCACAGGATTCCCCGCACAGTAATTATACCCTCCCATCGGATAATACTTCTCCGCCAGGGGATCCACGGACATCCACCGGGCGATAGCAGGGTCGTACATCCGGGCGCCGTAGTCAATGAGCGGCAGGGCAGGGTTGAGCGCGGCGGCCTGCTCCTCCTTTCCGGAGTAGCGCCAGCGGTTGGCGGCGTCGGTGAGGGTACCGGTGGCCGAGCCGCCCGTCTGGCTCCACCGCGTGCCATAAGGAAGGAAGTCGCTGGTCTCTAGGACGTTGCCTGCAAAGTCCACGACCGCCCGTACGCTGCCCAGGTGGTCCGTGATGTGGTGATGTTCGGTGTATTCCATGATTATGGGAACTTTGCCTTTATTTGTTTTCGGGGGATTGCGTGTTTATTTGCAGACTGCATTAATTGTAACCGTTGTATTTTATTCCACAGGAGGGGATCGAAATTAAATGATTCTTTTCCGACCCTGAAACTACTAAGCCGTCCCTTTTGATTATAATAAACTATAATACAACTATATGGGATATGGTGCATATATTTTTTAAAGAAAAAACGTGAAACTATTGTGATTTCATTATCGCTAAAAGAGACACATTGAGGGACTTCAGCTACTCGTAAAAACACTAATTGGATTACACTGATGACAACTCCTATCACAAGCAATATAAACAGCGATGGGGCTTTTTCTTCTGGTCCTGTCTTATAATATACTGCTAATAATATAGCGAGCATATACAAAACAATGACACGAAGAACAAAGCGGATATACTTCATGGTTGATATAGAATAGGTTTCCATATTAAATCAGAATAAGATTCTTGTGTCTTATTACTGGAAGATTCAATGGCATCTCCCTCTTTCGTTTTGGATTTGTTATTCAGTATGTTCTTGAAATTATTTGCTGCTTTGCCGAATTGATACAATGAAATCACGTTTAGTGCAGCCTCAGTAGCACTTGAGGGCTCAGAGATAGTATATAATCCAATAGTGGTATCAATCAAATCAGCGGTGGTCTCTAGTTCTTTATTTTCATTCCCGAAATATTCATCCAATCCTTTCCCAAGAGCTTTAGCTACACGTCCGCCATCCAGGTGTAGGAGGCCAATTGCGAAGTGTTCCCGCCGCTGGTCGTGCTTACACCGCTGATCAGGTTCAGCTCGTTCCACGCAAGGTCCTGCCCCGTCCGCCCGTCATGGGTGGTGTTGCCGTTCGCATCGTAGGTGTGTGACATAACTGTGATATAATCATTTGTCATCGAAGATTGTTATTATTATATTCTCCTACTTCAGTCTTGTCTTTAGATTACGGATAGTTATCATAATCATTAATTCTCCGATATTGATTAGCCTTTGCATCATCATCCCATCTGCTAATGAATATAGTTTCTCTTTCGCCTAAAAGAGTCAAAACATAATAAAACGGATGATGAACATCATTCTGTTGTAGTCTTTTTACGGAATAATATGGGCTATAATGAATCATATAAAAATCCGATTCCCCGAAATCATCAACAATCCTTTGAGTTATCCCATTAAAACAAAAATCCTGACAATAAAAAGTATTCTGATACACTATTCTACTGTTTTTTAATAGAAAAATACGAGAATGGCTATCAGGAATGCTACTGAAGAAGGGGCTTTTATAAGGAAAACCTAATAGCATAGAGATTTCTTCATCCTGCGTAAATTCACATACAATCAATAGACTATCATAATCTACCTTGAGAACCTTTCTCAGGTCTATTATGCAAGTATCACTATCCAAAGGTAGTTTTGTTTCCATATAATGAACTATCTTTCTAGTCGTTCGATCTCTGAATAGATCTGTTATTATGTAGTCACAAGAAGAGAAAATACTTGTAAATACAAGAATAAAGAAAAAAGTCGTAAGCCTCATGGTTACTTAATATTAAGTCCGTTTTCTCCTTTATTACCGATGACTTTTAGAGCGGCTTCATATTTGGATTGCGAGAGAGTTTCGCGTCGTATAACAAAACATTTATCATCAATTTGATGAGACACCCATAATCCGTTTTCCTTGAATTCTTTTAATATAGCTTCAGAAAAAGATTTATTGCTGGCATTAGTGTTCTTTAATCCGATAGAACGTCCAATCTCATTATTTAAAAGATCGGTCATTTGGTCAGCTGTATCAATACTATCAAATGAGCGTTGATTTAGGTCTCCGGGCAGGGCATCTTCATGCGCATTTCCTATTTCTATTGCTGCATTTTCTCCTAAGTCTCTTGTAATCATAGCCTGCCAAAGGGTGTGTCTAAACGCATTCCCTTCACTGCCTTTACCCGCAGTGAACCCTGCTTCTTTTCTCAAATTAATTTCAAAATTGCTAGCATTTCCAGAAATCCCCCACGATACTGAGTTATTTGCTAATCCCACTCTCATCGCTCTGGATGGGTGTGCAATTGCGTAGCTTGACTGTTTTATATAATGATTATCAGAGTTATTTATAAAAGCTAAAAAATATAATCCTGTCGGATAAGGTGGGTAAAGCGAACCAATAATGCTGCCATCCGGATCGACTAGTATTATCGGACTCCCCGCACAATACCCATACCCTCCCATCGGATAATACTTCTCCGCCAACGGATCCACGGACATCCACCGGGCGATGGCGGGGTCGTACATCCGGGCGGCGTAATCGATGAGCGGAAGGGCGGGATTGAGGGCTGCACTCTGCTCCTCCTTCCCAGAGTAGCGCCAGCGGTTGGCGGCGTCGGTGAGGGTACCGGCGGCCGAGCCGCCCGTCTGGCTCCACCGCGTGCCATAAGGCAGGAAGTCGCTGGTCTCGAGGACGTTGCCTGCAAAGTCCACCACCGCCCGTACACTGCCCAGATAATCGGCGTGCTGGCTGAAACTGAATGGTACTAATTCCATTTTTATTTCCACTGACCAATTCGTATCTCATTTAGAGAATCCGTTAATTCCATATAAAAAGTAATCCCTTCTCCTAAATAAGTAGGAGCATGTAGGTAATAAGTTAGTCGGCCGGTTTTTTCATAATAATAATCAATCCCCTTAACTGTATTGTTTCCACTTAATGAATCCCAATCATATCCCAGTTCTATTAATGTCTCTGGTGCCTCACCAAACTTAGAAATATGATCTTCGATTTTATCTATTATAAAGATCCCCTCTTTCTTCGCTCTGAAATCAAATACAAGGTCACTTATCTTCCAATAGATAATCAGGACAAAAAAAACAAAAAAGGGACATATTACTATGGCGATTTTTTTTCTCCAATTAATTTTCTTTAGCCACATAAGATTTAGGGATTAGTAAATAACGGCTTTGTGCTCTGATTTGTTTGAGATGGTTTACCTTTGGAATAATCCTGAGGTAGATTATCGAAATTAGGGGCTCTTTCTGGATTAGTAGCACCAAGTTCCTCAATGAGATAATTAAGTATTTGTTCGGCAAAAGTCAAGTTGCTATTCGGATCAAAGTATGAGGCCCCGAAAACAGCTGCGACTTTATCTGTCGGTAAATCTTCATAGCTGTATGCAGAGTGATTTGCAAATATTCTATCCATTCTTTCCTGTACATATCCATCTTGTATTGTTTCAGAAATAGGATCAATCATGGATTGACGGAGAAGAGATGCTTGTGTGACATGATTGAAAGAGGAAAATTCTCTACTTGAGATGAGAGTCGTCGCTCTTTCTCTAGAGACTTTATACCGATATGCAGTGCCTGCGTAAAACATAAAATGAGCCATATCTATCCAGCCCCCTTTTTCTGTATAAATATATCTGTCTTGGATTTTATTGAAAGGGCCAGTATTTGCAGGTGCGGGTTTGCCTTTTTTAATAGAAACCTCACCCATCCGGAGCATTGCATTATGCGCCTCAAGCCCGGTGGATGTCCCAATCCCAGTTTTTATCTTATTAATTGATGTGAAAAATCCAGTAGCACTACCTGCTTGTTTTTTTGTCGGTTCAAATCCCCAAATATCTCTATATGTTATCGGATTCCCCGCACAATACCCATACCCTCCCATCGGATAATACTTCTCCGCCAGGGGATCCACGGACATCCACCGGGCGATGGCAGGGTTGTACATGCGGGCGCCGTAATCGATGAGCGGCAGGGCTGCGTTGAGGGCTTTCTGCTCCTCCTTTCCGGAGTAGCGCCAGCGGTTGGCGGCGTCGGTGAGGGTACCAGCGGCCGAGCCGCCCGTCTGGCTCCACCGCGTGCCATAAGGAAGGAAGTCGCTGGTCTCGAGGAGGCTCCCGTCGAAGTCCACGACCGCCCGTACGCTGCCCAGGTGGTCCGTGATGTGGTGATGGACCGTGTAGCCGGTGATCGCTCCGGTCGACGCATCCTTCTGCGCGGTGATGCGCCCGCCGGTGGTGAGGGCGGCGTCGAGGGAGAGCTTTCCGACGGCGTTACGCTCGAAGACGAGGGCGCCCTTGTACACGTAGCCCGTCCCGTCGCCCACGGTGGTGGACTCGCCGGTGAGGCGCCCCCAGGCGTCGTAGGAGAGACTTTTCATTATTACTGTGTAATCGGCGTCCTCTGTATATGAAAGCGAAGCGGGAATGCTCAGCACTACCTGCTGCCGATGCTGGAATATCAGCCTCTCATTATATTCTTCCATCAATAGTTGAAAAAGATTCGCTTTCTCTTGATTCGCAGATAGCCGTGCACTCTTCACTGATACATAGTCTTTAATTTGTGATACGGTCACCTAGGTATGTATTGGAGAAATAATCCACTTATCAGTAATACTATTTCTGCGTGCAAAAAAACCTTCATCCATGGATAAGAGAGATGAAATTGAATTGTCTAAATCAACTATTTCCTCTAAAGATAAAACACAATAATCAGTTTCATCGGAAGATGAGCCTTTGAATTCCCATATCCCATCCTCTTCATAATGAAATACGAATAGGATGTAATCTTTCCTTAAAACTACTCCCTTTGTACAGAGTACTGCTGTATTAAGGTCCAACATTGCTTCCTTTTTTAAGATTCTCTTCTTTTGAAAGGACCTGAAGATTGCTATTCTTGTTTGTCCCACCTTTAGATTTCGGAGTGCCTCCCGGAGTGTCCCCCCGCTGAATAATAGAACTCGTCGAGGGCGACGTCGAGGGTCTGTGATGTGATGTACTCGAGCTGCTCTCAGGTCGGGTTGTCGCGTGCGGCAGCGGTGGTGTCCTGCGGCAGGAAAAAGCCCAGGCCGGTTCCCTCCGCCTCCGGGCGGGCATTCGCCCGGACAGGGATGCGCGAAGCGCAAGTTGCCCGCCCGGAGGCGGAGGGAGCGGCTGCCCGTCCGCCCTGCTTGGGCAGCATTGGGAAGAGCAGACCGATGAGCAGGAGAAGAGCGATGATCAGTTTGGATCTCATGACATGGATTATTTATCGTTTTTGCAAATATAAAACAAAAAGATTCAAATCCTATTGGGCTGAGCGGACTTGTATATCTTTTTTACACTGCGAGGGTGACCACTAAGGCGTCGGTGAGACCTGCCAGAACCAAGAACGAGAAAACAACGCCCCCGGAACCGCACTGGCTCCGGGGGCGTACTGGTCAAACGATGGGGCTGCTAGAAGATCTCTTCCGATCCGCGGCCGTAGCCGGGATTGAAGCCTTCGTCCTCGGTGGGGGCGTTCTCCTTCCGGTGGTTCTGGAAGGAGCCGTTGCCGCGATGCTCGCCGCCGTTGCCGCGACGGTCATCATGCCGGCGATCGCCGCCACGTTCGCGGCGTTCGCCGCGGTCGTTGCGCTCACCGCCGCGGTCGTTGCGCTCACCGCCACGCTCGTTCTTGCGGTCTCCGCCCCGACGGTCGTTTCCGCCGTTCCGGCCGCCGCCGTTGCCGCCACGCGGCCGGCGCTCCGGCTCCACATAGCCTTCCGGTTTGGGCTGCAGGGCGCGCATCGACAGGCGCATCTTGCCGGTCTTGGCGTCGATCTCGAGCAGCTTCACGTCCACTTCCTGGCCGACGGACAGCACGTCCTCGACGTTCTCCGTCTTGTTCCAGGCGATCTCGGACACGTGCAGCAGGCCTTCCTTGCCCGGAAGGATCTCCACGAAGGCACCGAACTCCAGGATGGAGACGACCTTGCCGTGGTAGATCTGTCCGGGTTCGGGGACGGCGCAGATGCCCATGATCCAGTCGTAGGCCTTCTGCATCGCCTCGGCGTCGTTCGTCGCGATGTCCACGACACCCTTGCCGTCGATCTCGTCGATGTTGATGACCGCACCGGTCTCGGCCTGGATCTTCTGGATCGTCTCGCCACCCTTTCCGATGACGGCGCCGATGAATTCCTTGTCGATCTCGAAGGACTTGATGCGCGGCACGAAGGGCTTGTAGTCCTCGCGCGGCTTGTCAAGGCACTTCATCATCTCACCCATGATGTGCATGCGGCCTTCGTGCGCCTGGGCCAGGGCCTGGGCGAGCACGTCGTAGGACAGGCCGTCCACCTTGATGTCCATCTGGGTGGCGGTGATACCGTCCTTGGTACCGGCCACCTTGAAGTCCATGTCACCGAGATGGTCCTCGTCACCGAGGATGTCGGTGAGAATGGCGTAGCGGCCGTTCGGGTTCTTCTCGTCGGTGATCAGGCCCATCGCCACACCGGCGACCGGCTTGCTGATCTGCACACCGGCGTCCATGAGGGCGAGGCAGCCGCCGCAGATGGAAGCCTGGGAAGACGAGCCGTTCGATTCGAGGATGTCGGAGACGACGCGCACGGCGTACGGGAACTCAGGGGCCTTGGGCATGACAGCCTTGAGGGCGCGGTAAGCCAGGTTTCCGTGTCCGATCTCACGGCGTCCGACGCTGCGCTGCGGCTTGGCGTCGCCCGTGGCGAACGGAGGGAAGTTGTAGTGGAGGACGAACTGCTGGTCTTCCTGGATGAGGACCTCGTCCATCTCCTTCATATCCATCTTGGTGCCGAGGGTCACGCTGGCCAGGGCCTGCGTTTCGCCGCGCGTGAAGATCGCGCTGCCGTGGGCGCACGGCAGGTAACCGGCTTCGCACCAGATCGGGCGGACTTCGGTGGTCTTGCGGCCGTCCACGCGCAGCCCTTCGTCGAGGACGAGGTTGCGCAGGGCCTCACGCTGTTCGTGGCCGAAGTAGCGGTTGATCATCATCTTCTTCTCTTCGGCTTCCTCCTCGGTCAGGCCGAGAGCCTCGATGCATTCGGCCTTGATGGCCTCGAAGCCGTCCTCGCGCTCATGCTTGGGCTTGGCGGCCTTGGCGAGGGCGTAGCACTTGTCGTACGCGAAATCGTGGATCTTCTTGCGGATCTCCTCGTCTTCCTCGTCGTGCGGGTAGTCGCGCTTGGCGACGTCGGTACCGAGCTCCGCCATCAGCTCCTTCTGGACACGGCAGTGCTTCTTGATCTCTTCGTGGGCGAACTTGATGGCCTCGAGCATCACGTCCTCGGGCACTTCCTTCATTTCGCCTTCCACCATCATGATGTTCTCCTCGGTCGCGGCCACCATCAGTTCGAGGTCCGCCTTCTCCATCTCGGAAAAATTGGGGTTGATGACGAACTGACCGTCGATCCGCGCGACGCGGACTTCCGAAATCGGACCGCCGAACGGCAGGTCGGAGACGGCGAGGGCGCAGGAGGCGGCCAGGCCGGCCAGCGCATCGGGCTGGATGTCCTTCTCGGCGGAGATGAGGTTCACATTCACGAACACCTCGAGGTGGAAATCATCCGGCCACAGCGGGCGGATGGGACGGTCCACCAGGCGGGAGATCAGCACCTCGTAATCGGAGGGGCGGCTTTCACGCTTGAGGAACCCGCCGGGGAAACGTCCGGCAGCGTAGTATTTTTCGCGATAATCTACGGTAAGGGGCATGAAGTCGGTCCCTTCCTTCACTTCTTTCGCGCAGGTGACGGTGGCCAGGAGCATCGTGCCTCCCATCTTGACCACCACGGCGCCGTCGGCCTGCTTGGCCAGACGTCCGGTTTCGATTTCGATTGTCCGTCCGTCGGACAACTCGATTTTCTTGTTGATGACTTTCATTTCGCTGTAACTACTTCTTATGCGTCTTTTGAAAAATGGAAAGGGGTTGGCTGGAGCGAATGCAGCCAATCCCCTTTTTCACTTCCTATCGTATGGGAACTATCGACGGAGACCCAGCTCCTTGACGATGTTTCTGTATCTCTCGATGTCGATCTTCTGGAGGTAGTCCAGCAGCTGACGTCTTTTACCCACGAGGCGAAGAAGGGAACGACGGGTAACCACGTCCTTCTTGTTCTTCTTCACATGCTCCGTGAGGTGATTGATACGGTAGGAAAATAAAGCAACTTGACTCTCTGGAGAGCCGGTGTCCGTATTAGACTTCCCGTACTTCGCGAAAATCTCTTGCTTCTTGTCGGCTTGTAAATACTCTGCCATTTTCGCAAAAAATTTTGTAATGAATAAATAACCTCAGGCTTTCCGCCCATCGCGAAAAGCGTGCAAAGATAGACATAAATTTCAGAGAATCAAAAATATTTTGTGTTTCTGCCGCCGCATCCTGCCGGTCATGGAAGGGAGGAGCCCGGAGGAAAGACTACACCGGCCGGTGTTTCCGCAGGGCGCGCTGGAGGGCCAGGTGCCCCGGACAGATTTCCTCCAGCAGGGCATGGAAGGCGGGAGAGTGGTCCGGATGCCGCAGGTGGCAGAGCTCGTGCAGGAGCACGTAGTCGCGCAGTTCTTCCGGCAGCAGGACGAGGGAGAGGTTCAGGTTGATGTTGCCCTTCCGGGAGCAGCTGCCCCAGTTGGACTTGTTGCGCTTGATCCGCACCGCGTTGTAATGGAAACCGTGCCGGGCGGCCAGTTCCTGAAGCCGGGCGGGCAGCGTCGCCTTCGCCAGGGCGCGCAGCTGCTTGATTTCCTCCTCGGTGGGCGGCTGCGGCGCGGGACCGGCGGCTTCCCGCCGGGCCCGCTGCCGGGCGAGAGCCTCCCGGATCCATTCCCGGTTGCGGGAGAAGAACGCGGCGGCTTCGATGTACGGCGTGCGGAAGGGGAGGGAGATGCGGACGTGCCCGTCGGAAGAGAGGCGCAGGGTAATCCGGCGGGCCCGGACGTGCTTGCGCAGCACGACCGGGCCGAACTCGGGATCATCCAGGATTTTCTCGGTCAGGATCATGCCGGTTCCGTCCCGGCCGTTCCGCCGTCCGTCGGGAGGACGTCGCTGTTGCCTTGCGGCCGGTCCAGCGGGACGTTCTTCAGCGCAAGGAGGAACACTCCGACGAGGGCGGCGCCCACGACAAAGAGGATCGCATATTTCCAGGCGGGCATCAGGTCCAGCAGGCTCGCTGCATCCCGGGCAGCCTCGCCGCCCAGTTTGGCGAGCAGGACGGAGAGGGTGTTGTTGGCGCAGTGCATCAGCATCGTCAGCTTGAGCGACCCGGTGCGGTAGTATACGTACCCCATCAGGAGACCGATCAGGAAGGCTGCGATGCCCTGCCAGAAGTTCCCGTGGATGGCAGCGAAGAAGAAGGCGGAGATGACGATGGCCAGTGCCGGATGCAGGCCGCGGACGCGGTTGCCCTCCTTGTCGAGGCGCGAACAGTTCAGCAGGCCGCGCAGTACGACACCGCGGCAGAGCCATTCCTCGAAGAGGGGGGCCATGATGCTCATGCTGAGCAGCGAGACCCAGAGCGGGCCATCGAGGACGGCACTCATCGTCTCCTTCAGGAACTCGTCCATTTCGGGGAGGAAATGGTTGATCAGGTCCAGCATGACGGCAGCGCCGAGCGCAGCTGCAATGGCCAGTGCGGCCATCTTCCAGGTACCGGCAGGGCCGTAATGGTCGCTGTCCAGTGCGAATCCCGTTTCGAACATCGAGGCGTTCATGCTCTTCAGGCGGACGAAGATCAGCACCGGAATGAACTGGATGGGGTAAATGATCAGCATGGTGTAGCTGAGCGGGAGGCCCGGCAAGAGGATCTTGAGGATAAAGGACACCAGCATACCCAGCGCCAGGCCGGCAAGGACCCAGCCCAGCACGGCGAATACGCCGCCGATGCCAGGGGTGTACCAGCTGCAGCTGGAGAACAGGTCGAAGTCCCTGCGGACGGAGCGTCTGCTAGCCATGGCGTCAGTCTTTTTTCCAGAGCGGCGTCGGGTAGATGCCCTGGTCCGCCAGCCCCTGCAGTTTCGCCACCACGCCCGGGCGGTCTTCCTTGAAGGTCACCCCGAACCAGCGCGAAGGCGTGGAAAGCACTTCGCAGATATAGCCGTTCCGCTTCATCAGGAGGTCTACGGCGTACGGGATGTAGTACTCTTTCTTGGGCTCCTGGATGAACTGCGACAGGAACTCCGTGAAGACTTCTTCGCTAAGTGCGAAATAGTCCGGGGTAAAGCCCCACATGTTCATGGAACAGAGGGACTTGCCGTCCAGCGGAAGGTGGGCCTGCCCGGTCACGGAATTGTCGCCGTACACCTGGCCGTCCGCCTCCTTGCCGACGTTCAGGTGCTCCGCGACGTCCGTCAGGTGCAGGTCCTTGTCGTAGGAGCAGATGCCGCGGGAGACTTTCCCGTACTCGGAAAGGGTGTGGTCCAGCTCGAAACCGACGATGCTGCACACGCCCTGCGAACCTGCATGCGCGCGGAGCCAGTCGGCGAGGATCGCGAAGGATTCCTTGCCGTAGAAGTCGTCGCCGTTGATGACGGCAAACGGCTCATGGATGACATCCTTGGCCATCAGCACGGCATGGGCCGTTCCCCAGGGCTTCTCACGGCCGGCGGGGACGGTGAACGGTGCGGGAATCTTGTCGAGTTCCTGTACGACGAAGTCGAACTGCAGGGGCGTGCCGTCAGGGCAGGTCACCCCTTCGTATTTTTCGCGGACGGTCTGTTCGAAGGCTTCCTTGAAGGAGGCGCGGACGATGTAGACCACCTTGCCGAATCCGGCTTTTACGGCGTCATAGATCGAGTAGTCGATGATGGTTTCTCCGGAGGGGCCCAGCGGGTCCATCTGTTTCAAGCCGCCGTAGCGGCTTCCCATTCCTGCTGCCAGGACAAGCAATGTCGGTTTCATAAATAATCTGGTATTGTTTGTTTTCTGTTCTATCATTCCACAAATTTAGTTATTTTTGTGAAAATTCGTCGGGAAATGGGAAAGTTCATGGATATATGGGATTCCGGAAAGGACGGCAAGAATGCGCAGCGCCGTTCCTTTTTCCGGTATGCGATCATTGCGACGGCTGTTTTCATCGTGATGGTCGGGTTCCTCAACCACAACAACATCGTCCGCTGGATCAAGGCCGGCGCGGAGATCCGTTCCCAGCAGCGGCAGATCGAGAAATTGCAAGGCGAGATCGACGAGATGGACGCCCAGATCCGCGGCCTGCGCGGCAACCGGGATTCATTGGAGCGCTACGCTCGCGAGAATTTCCATTTCGCCGAACCTGGCGATGACGTCTATCTGACAGATTGACAATTATTTCTAATTAATGATACGAGTAATGAAAACCAAGATCAGCATCTTTGCAGCGCTCGCCATCGCGGCGCTTGCAACGCTTTCCGCCTGCGGTTCTTCCACCACGGCGCCTGCCGGTCATCGCGTCGCCGCCCTGGACGACGCTGCCTGGAACGAATCGGTTTGGATCTCCGTCGTCGATGCGCCGGTGGTGACCGGCCGCATCAAGGACGGCAGCCGTTCTGCCGACGGCGCCAGCTGGTTCCTTTCCACGGTCAAGAATGAGGGCAAGGTGACCGCCGCCACCTGGATGACGACCGGCCTGGGCGTCTACGAACTCTATGTCAACGGCCGCCCGATCGGAGAGGAAATCCTCAAGCCGGGCTTCACCCATTACGCCAAGACCAAGATTTCTTTCACGTACGACGTGACGGATGCCTTCAAGACCGGCTCCGGCGCGGAAAACGTCCTTTCCGTCCAGGTGACCCCGGGCTGGTGGGGCGACAAGATCATCACCCCTTCCGGCCATGAGGGCATGATCGGCAAGAAGTGCGCCTTCCGCGGCGTGCTGCAGCTTACCTTCGCCGATGGCACCAAGAAGTGCTACGGGACGAACCTGACCGACTGGAAGGCCGGTATCGCCGGTCCCGTGAAGCATGCGGCCATCTTCGACGGCGAAGTCTACGATGCGCGCGAGCTGCCCGGTTTCTGCACTCCCGAGAAGCTTTCCGCTCCCGAGGAGAACACCGAGTTCGCCGGCGAGATCGTCCCGTCTGACGGCGCGGAGATCTACCTGCGCCATGACATCGCCCTCAAGCCCGTCCAGGCCTATGTCTGGAAAGATGTGGAAGGTGCGGCCGAGGATGCCTACGGCAAGGTGGTCATCGAGCGTTCCTTTGCCGACGGCGAGCCGATGACAATCCTCCCGGGCGAGACGCTGGTGGTCGACTTCGGACAGAACGCGGCCGCCGTCCCTTCGTTCGTCTTCAAGGCCAAGGAAGGAACGACGCTCACCTGCCTGCCCGCCGAGCTGCTCAATGACGGCAACGGTGCGAAGAACCGCGGCATGGACGGCCCGGAAGGCAGCTGCCACCGCCTCAACCTCCGCATCCCGAACGAGGGCATGCAGCTGGAGTACACCTTCGGCCCCGCCAAGGGTTTCTCCTCCTACTATCCGCACTGCACGTTCTACGGCTACCGGTTCGTCTCCATCACGGCGACGGACGAGGTCGTGATCCGTTCGATCGAGTCGATCCCCGTCACCTCCATCGCCGAGAACATCGAGACCGGCAAGATCTCTACCGGCGACGAGCTTGTGAACAAGCTTATTTCCAACACCCTCTGGGGCCAGCGTTCCAACTACCTCTCCGTGACGACGGACTGCCCGCAGCGCAACGAGCGCCTGGGCTGGACGGCCGATACGCAGGTGTTCACGGAGACGGGTACCTTCTTCGCCAACACCGACCGCTTCTTCCACAAATGGATGCGTGACATGCGTGACACGCAGACCGAGGTGGGCGGCTTCCCGGGCGTCGCCCCGCAGGCGCAGTACGGTGCGGAACCGACTTCGATGATGCGCCTCGGCTGGGCCGACGCGGGCATCATCGTTCCCTGGACCGTCTGGAAGCAGTTCGGTGACAATGAGATCATCGAGGAGAACTGGGCGGCGATGGACCTCTTCATGAACCACATCAACGACAACAAGTACGATCACGTGGCCCTCTCCGCCGAGAACGGCAACTACCAGTGGGCCGACTGGCTCAGCTATGAGCCGCTGGAGAGCTGCGGTGGCGGCGCGTTCGGCACCGATGCTTCCGGACGCCGTGGCCCGCTGCCCGAGGCGATCGTCTACTGGAACTACCTGAGCGCCTCCTACTGGGCGATCGACGCCGGCATGATGCGCGACATGGCCGCCGCGACCGGACGCGATGCCGCCCCCTATGCCGCCATGGCCGAGGATGCGAAGGCGTACATGAAGGCGCAGTTCCTCAATGCTGACGGTACGTTCAAGACCGCGATCCTGAACACGATGCAGACGCCCGCCCTCTTCGCCCTCAAGAACGGACTGGTCGAAGGGAAGGCCAAGGAGGACATGATCGCCCGCCTGCGCGCGAACTTCGCCGAGCATGGGAACTGCCTCCAGACCGGTTTCCTGGGTACTTCCATCCTGATGGGAACCCTGACCGACAACGGGATGACCGACATCGCCTATGAACTGCTCTTCCAGCGCAAGAACCCGAGCTGGCTGTATTCGATCGACAACGGTGCCACCACGATCTGGGAGCGCTGGAACAGCTACATGATCGAGTCGGGCATGGGTCCGCGCGGCATGAACAGCTTCAACCACTATGCGTACGGCTGCGTCTGCCAGTGGATCTGGGAGACGGCTGCGGGCATCGCTGCCGATCCGGCTGCCCCGGGCTTCAAGCACATCATCATGAAACCCGTCCCGGACAAGCGCCTGGGCCACCTGGAGGCCGAATACGCCTCGGCTGCGGGCCTGATCAAGAGCGCCTGGAAGTATGACGGCGACAAGTGGATCTGGGAGTTCACCGTTCCCGAAGGCGCCACCGCGACGGTGACCCTGCCCGGTGAGACCGAGTCCAAGGATTACGCGGCCGGCACCTACACGGTCGAGAAGTAACGCATTGCTGAAACGAAAGAAGGGACCGGATCAACATCCGGCCCCTTCTTTCGTTATGACAACCCTTCTCGGACCGATAAATGAAGGATTCTTTCCCTTGCGCCACAGAGAGAAGGAGGTAATCCGGTCCGTCAGGCCATGCACATCCGGTAGATGGCTTCGACGTCTTTCTGGCGGAGGGGTTTGAAGCCGGGCAGGACGCCGCCGGCGACCGCCTTGCGTGCCATCACCGCGAAATGCGTGTCATCGATGCCCACCTCCGGCAGCGTCCGGCTGAGGCCGAACGTGTCGAACAGCACCGTCGAGAACCGGTCGATGGCCTGCCGGGCGATGTCCATCGGCGCCTGGTCCGGATCGATTCCGAGCACGTTCACGCCGAACTGTACGTACTTGCTCACCGTCGTCTCGTCCAGGCAGTAGGTCATCCAGCGCGGCGTGAGGATCGCGAGTCCGAGCCCGTGCGTGATGTCGTAGATGGCCGAGAGCTCATGTTCCATCGGGTGGCACGACCAGGCCTGTCGCTTGCCGCCGTCGATGAATCCGTTGATGGCCCACGAGGAGGCCCACATCAGGTTGGCGCGCGCCTCGTAGTTGTCCGGCTCGCGGATGGCGACGGGCGTGTACTTGATGATGGTCTTCATCAGCCCTTCCATGAACGTATCCAGCATGTAGAGATCCTGGTCCATGTTGAAGTAGACCTCGATGATGTGCGAGAGCATGTCCGCTCCGCCGCAGGCCGTCTGGTAGGCACTGACGCTGAATGTATTGGACGGGTCCAGGAAGGAGACCTTCGGCAGGAGGAGCGGATCCATCCGGCCGTACTTGTCCTTCGTGTCGGGGTTCGAGATCACGCCGCCGCAGTCCATCTCGGAGCCCGTGGCGGACAGCGTGAGGATGTCCAGCACCGGAAGCGCCTTCTCGACCGGGGCCAGGATGGCGGGGTCGAAAAAGTCCCAGGCGTCGCGGTCCGTGCAGGCCGCCGCCGCGATCCATTTCGTCGCGTCGATCGTCGAGCCGCCGCCGACAGCCAGGAGGACGTCGATCCCGTGTTCCTTGCACAGCCGGGCGCCTTCCCGGACGGAAGCGACGCGCGGATTCGGTTCGATTCCGGGCAGTTCGAACCATTCGAGGCCGGCTTCGCGGAGTTCCTTCACGACCCGGTCGTACAGGCCGCTCCGCTTGATGGAGCCGCCGCCGTAGGTCACCAGCACCCGCGTGCCGTATTCCTTCAACTCACCGCCGAGGTGGTGGAGCTGGTCCCGGCCGAAATACACTTTCACCGGAATGTCATAAATGAAATCGTGGATCATATCGTTTGTCTGTGAGGTTTGTCGTAAAAAACGGTTCCGTTTCAGATGCGGCGGCGCAGCAGCCGGCGGGGATGGAAACTGAAGCGGTCGACATCTATCCTGGCGCCCTGCGGAATGTCCGTCGCGACGAGATAGAAAGCATCCCGGCCGGAGGCGGTCGCCTTCAGCGGTACGGTCACTTCTTTCCAGGCACCCCCGGTGGACGGAATGGCTGCTTCGGCGAGGATTTCGCCTTCCGGATCGCCTTTGCGGAACACCAGTTTCCCGCCTGCCTGTTCTGCGGCCACGCGGACCGTCAACCGCGTCATGCGGGGAGAAAAGTCCAGATACCGGTATCCGGCCCATTGACCGGCTTCCGTGAAGGAAAGGTAAGGGTAATCGGTCATCCGGTAGCCGTACGGCTCCCCGGTCGGCTCGGAGCGGACGACTTGCAGGCCGCCTTCCCGTCCCCGGGCGTACTGGACGGCGGCGGAGGCTTGGATGACCTCCCCGGCGCGGAAGGCGCCCCGCACGCCGGAGGAGGTCATTTTCACTTCCTCGATCGTTCCGTCTTCGCGGAAGGTCAGCGGATCGAGGTTCGCCACGCGTGAGATGCCCAGCCCCGGAATGCTCCGGTGGTAGGCGACATACCATTTCCCCTCGAACGGCTCGATGGATCCGTGGATGTTGATCGTTCCCGGATAATCGTAATTGGTGACGATCAGCCCCTGGTATTCATAGGGCCCCAGCGGCGCCTTGGCCGTCAGGTATGCCATCCGTGTCGGACATGCGCCCCGCTTCGCCACCTTCCCGACGTTCTGGATGTAGATATAGTAGTACGTGTCACCCCGTTTGCGGAGCGACGGGCCTTCGAAGGGCTCGTTGTCTTCCGGCATGACGCTGCTCAGGTCCCTGACCGACTCCGGCAGGATCCGGGAATAATCCTCCGGGTCCAGCTGCGCGACGATGAACTTCGGCAGGGCGATATACACCTTCCCGTCATCGTCCACCAGCGCGCCCGGGTCGATGCTCTTGTACGGCTTGCCGTCCAGCGTGATGAGGCGGGCGTTCCCGTAAGGCCCCTCCGGCCGGTCCGCATCGAGAATCAGGTCGCGATCCTTGTTGGTGCAGGTTACCATGTGGTATTTGTGCGTCACCGGATCCCGGAAGACGTCCGGCGCCCAGAGGCGGGTGGCATCCCCAACCACATCTGCGGGAAGGTCTTTCATGCGGAGGGCCACCCCGGCGTCGTTCCAGTGGACCAGGTCATCGGACCACAGGACATGGTAGTCTTGCGAGCAGAAGTCCAAGTGTCCCTCTTCGTCCAGGCCGGCATAGTGGTCTCTCGAGCCGAACAGATACATCCGCCCGTCGAAGACGTGCGGCTCCGCATCGGCGATGAAGAGCCCCCAGGTCGGCGGCAGGATGGGATTCTGCCCCTCGTATCCTACCGAGACGAGACAGCGCACCTCGTCGCCCGTCTCCGGGCAGAGGGCGGTGATGACGACGTCTCCTTTGCTGCGTCCCCGGACAATGCCTTTCCGGTTGACGCGGGCGACCCGTTTGTCGCTGGACTGCCAGCGGATGCGGCCGGGAACGTCCCCTGAGACATTCAGTTGCACTTTCCGTCCGCAGTCGACCATGGTGGCAACACGGTCCAGTTTCCAGGATGCTCCCCGGAGCGGAATCACCGCCAGGAGCAGGAAGAGGAAGATCGATAATCGTTTCATGGCATGGTGCTGTTTATTTGACCGGTCCGGTTACCGCCCCGTAGCGCAGCAGCCGGGCCGTGCGCGGAGCCGGCAGGGCCACTTCAAAGCCTTCCGCCAGTTCGCGGCCGGTCTTGCGGATACGTTCGTGGGTGTCCCAGTCTTCGATTTCGTAAACGGTGTCGGGCTCGAGGGCCTTCAGGTGGAGCAGGGCGGAGGTCTGCGGGGCCTTTTCCCGGCGGAACACCGAGATCCAGCCGGTCCCGTCCTCCGGGCGGTCGAGCTGCCAGGCCAGGAGGATGTCGTCGCGGGTGAGGTCGCCTTCGCCGATCAGGGGATGGAAGTCGTCCATGAAGTACCGGTGTACCGCATCGAATTCCGCCATCCGCGCATGCATCCGGCGGATGTCGCTCTGGGGCGACGTGACCTTCCAGTTGAAGATGGTCGTGGCGCTCAGGCTCGACCGGGCGACGTACGGGTCGTCGCGCCAGACGGCTGTCCCGTGGACGGGCAGCCACAGGCTGAGCCCGAAGGTCTGGCTCTGGCAGATGTCGGGATCCTCCGTGTCATAGTCCGTGCGCCAGAGCGGGATGCAGCGTGAAGTGGCTTCCAGGTCGAGCCGCCGGCCGCCGGAGGCGCAGTTGTCGATGAACAGGTCCGGGAATTCCTCCCGCAGCCAGTCCCAGAACGTATACAGTCCGGTGATGTAGCGGATCTCCCGGATGCCGAGCCGGCCGGGCGCGTCATTGTTGTACCAGAAGGCCTCCGGTTCGATGTTGAAGTCCTGCCGGAAGTGGTCGACGCGGCCTTCCCGCAGCATCCGCGCCACTTCTTCCCGCATCCACCGGTTCGCTTCGGGATTCCCCAGGTCGAGCAGGTAGGAGTCGGGGTAGCTCCGGTCGATCGGATGCGGCTCCACGGGCTTTCCCCAGGCTTCCAGGAGGTATTCCGGGTGGAGGTAGGCCCAGTCGGAGTCCTTGACGACCCGCTCGGGCTCATACCAGACCATGAACTGGCTGCCCGCCTCGTGGACGGCGTCGGCGATCTCGCCCAGGCCGTTCGGGAACCGGGTGCTGTCCACCTGCCAGCTGCCCACCGAGTTGCACCAGTCGTACCCTTCCTGCCAGCGGGCCGAAGGACCGTACCACCCGGCATCGAGCCAGAACACTTCCGGGACGATGCCGAACATCCGGTAACGCTCCACCAGCGCCAGGGCGTACGAAGTGGTGAAGCAGGAATAGACATTGCAGGGCGGCGGGTCGCCGAAGTTGAAGCTGGCGCAAAGGGGCGGATGCACTTTCTCTCCCCGGATCCGCGGGTAGTGGTGCGCCATGATGAAGCGCCGCAGGGCGTTCTGCCCGGCCATCCGGTCGTCGCCCCGCCAGGGGAGCATCGCCGTCATCGGGGTACGGATCTCCTCGCCCGGCTCCAGCCAGGTGTCCAGGAAGACCATGCCCGTGTTCACGCCGACCTTCCCGTCCGCGCCGCGGAAGACGGAGGCTTTCCAGGTTCCCGTCCAGCCGATGGCGAACACCATCCCGCCGCCGCGCGTACGCACGTTGAAATACGGGAAGGCATGCGACGAGGAGCGGCCCGCATAGGGTTTCATCCAGAGCGTGTCACCGGCCTGCAGGACGGTCTCGCGCGGGTGGAAGTCTTTCTTTTCAGCCGTACTGCCTTCCGCATGGAACACCCTCGCCTCCGGTCCGGCCGGCAGGGCGAGGTCGACGACCCGCACATCGTTGATCTGTCCGGTGCGCGTCTTCCCGCCCCGGAAATAGAGCACCCACTCCATGGCTTCGGCATCCTGGAACGTCTTCACCGCGCATTCCACCTCGAGACCGGTGCGCGGGTCGCGCCAGAAGTGCCGGGTCAGCAGGGCGCCGTCGTCCTGCACCGGGCCGTTGCGCCGGGAATAGCGCCATTTTTTGATGAAGCGGTCCGAAGACACACCGTCGTAGCGGAAAGAAAAAGGGGGCCGTTCCCCTGCACCGAAGTGCTGCCGGACCCATTCCCGGCAGGAAGGGGCGTCTTCTCCGTAGAGGGCTTGCGCGCCGGCGTGCACGGGGATGGACAGGAAAGCGGTGAGCAGCAGCAGGGAGAGGATGCGTTTCATTCAGGAATCGTCTTTCCGTTGTTTTCCAGTTTCTTGTATCGGACCAGCAGGGAACTGCGCGGCTGCTCCAGGCGGAGCGTCAGGCCTTCGCGCAGGTCGGCCCCGGAGAGGACCGTCTCTCCGTCACCCAGGCCGGTGAGGACATAGTCTGCGGCGGGGTCCAGCGCCTGCAGGAAGACGGTGTATGCCGCTTCCGGGGCCTGTTCGCGGCGGAAGGCCGTGACGACGCCCGACCCGTCGGAGGGACGGTGCATCTGCCAGGCGATCCAGACATCGTGCCCGGTGAGGTCGCCCGTCCCGGAGAGGGGATAATAGTCTTCGAAAAAATAGTCGCGGATGTCACGGTATTCCTGCAGGAGCCGCTGCATCTGGGTGAAGGAGTTCTCCCAGCCGGTGATCTTCCAGTTGTAGATGAGCGTCGAACTCAGGCTGGAGCGGAAGGAGTAGTCGTCGGCCAGCAGGATGCCGGTGCCGTGTACGGGCAGGAAGAAATTCAGTCCGTAGGTGTGGCACTGGTAGCCGTCCGGGTCATCGTAGTGGTAATAGTCGCTGCGCCAGAGGGGGACACTGCGTGCCGTCGTCTCCCAGTCGAGCCGTTTGCCGCCCGAGGCGCAGTTGTCGATCACCATCTCCGGGAACCGCTCGAGCAAGTAGTCCCAGAACCGGTAGAGGTTCTCCACATGCCGGATTTCCTTCATCCCGCGCCGCCCGGGGACGTCGTTCTCCGCCCAATAAGGGGCGGGCTCCACGTTGCAGTCCTGCCGGTAGTAGTCGATGCCGTTTTCCTCAATGAAGTCGCCGTAGGTCTTGCAAAGCCATTGCAGGGCCTCTTCGTTCCCCAGGTCCAGCAGCAGCCAGGTCGCCTGCTCCGCGCCCTCCGGCCAGGCCTTGCAGGAGAGCATCCACTGCGGGTGTTCCACGGCCCAGGTCGTTCCCTTGACCACCCGCTCGGGCTCGAACCAGAGCATGAATTTGGCACCGGCACGGTGGACGGCGTCCGAGACGGGCTTCATTCCGTCCGGGAATCGCCGGTGGTCGACCGTCCAGTTGCCCGTCGTCGTGGCCCAGCTGCGGCCTTCCTGCCAGTCGGCGGCGCCTTCGTGCCAACCCGCGTCCATCCAGAAGATGTCGGGCTGCAGGCCGAACTGCCGGTAGCGTTCGACCATCGCCACCGCCCACCGGGCCGTGATGGCGGAGTATTCGCCGTAGGGCTGCGGGTCGCGGTAGTTGAATCCGCTGCTGAGCAGGTTCCGGACCGGTTGCCCGTTCACTTTGCGTCCGTGGTGTTCCAGCAGGAAGCGCCGCAGGCGGTTGTGCCCGTCCATCCGCGCGCCGCTCCACAGCAGGAAAGCGGCCGACGGGGTGCGGATTTCCTCGCCGGGATGCAGGAAGAGGTCGGTCCCGGCCATGCCGGTGCGGAACGACACCTGCCGGTCATCCTCCTTGCAGAAAGCCGCCGTCCAGGTGCCAGTCCAGCCGACGGCGACGACCGCTCCCTGCCCGGAAGCGGACGATTCCAGGTTGTAGAACGGGAAGGCTTCGGCGGAGGATCTGCCGCCTGCGGGCATGAATGCGACCGCTTCGCCGGTCTGCAGCTCCTTCGTCCGGGGGGCGTAGTCGGCCCGGGAGATCTTGTTCCCTTCCGCGTAATGCAGCTGGAAGGGACCTTTGGCGGGGAACCGGAGCGACAGGTCGGCGGCCAGCACGTCCGTCAGCTGCCCGGATTCAACATCCGCCCCGTTGTGGAAGCGGACCACCCATTCCACCACTTTCTGTTCCGGCCAGGCCTTGACTTCGCAGCGGACCTCGAATCCGTCGCGGCGCCGCCAGACGAACCGGGCGGCCCGGCAGGCGGGATCGCCGGCGTTCATCGGCTCCCGGGACCATGCCCATCGCTTCAGCAGTTTTGCGGACGGAACGCCGTCCAGCTTGAAGGAGAAAGGCGGAACGGCGCGCCGGCCGAAATGCGTGTCGACCCACGCCTCGATGTCGGTGTCGTCGCCTCGGACGGGGCAGACGGGACCCGCCGCGGCCGTCATCAGCCCCAGCAACGCCAGCAGGAGGGTCAAAGCGGCCTTCTTCATAGGCCGAGGGCACGCTCCACGCCTTCGATGAGGATGTGGATGACTTTGATGTGGATCTCCTGGATGCGGTCGGAATGCGGGGCGGCAGGGGCCAGCAGGGCCGCATCGGCGGCCTGGCGCATCGGGTTGTCGGTGTCCGCCGTGAGGGCGACGACCTTCATGCCGGCGGTGCGGGCCGCTTCGATGGCCTTCAGGATGTTCCCGGACTTGCCGCTGGTGCTGATGGCCAGCAATACATCTCCTTCCTTGCCGAAGGCTTCGACCCAGCGGGCGAAGATCTCGTCGAAGGCGAAGTCGTTCCCCACGCAGGTCATGTAGGCGGGGTCATTGACTGCCATCGCCGGCAGGGAGCGCCGGTTGCCGCGGAAACGGCCCGTGAGCTCTTCCGCGAAGTGGGTGGCGTCGCACAGCGAGCCGCCGTTGCCGCAGGCGAGGATCTTCCCGCCCGCGCGGAGGCTGTCGGCCAGGATGCCGGTGATCTTTTCAATGGTGGGGACGGTGCGTGGATCTTCGAGGAAGGTCTGCAGCTCCCGGTTGCATTCCGCCAGGCTGTGGCGGATCGTGTCTTGTATCATCATGCCAGTCTTTCATAAAGGTCGGCGGCCACGGAAAGGGCCGCATAGTCTCCGATGGATTCGCCCAGGGCGGCGGGAACCACCCGGCAGACCTTCCGCGCGAGCGGAAGCGCCTCCTGCGCGATCACTTCTTCCATCAACGGCTTGAACACGTCCTCGTTGCGGGCGTAGATGCTGCCGATGACGATCATCTCCGGGTTGAGGATGTCGATGACCAGGGACAGGCCGCGTCCCAGCTGCCGGGCGGAGATCCCGTAGATGCGCCGGGCCAGCGGGTCACCGGCCCGGAGCGCCTCGGCGACACCCTTGGCCGTGATGCGGGACGGGTCGCCGTCCGGGCACCAGGGAACAGCCTCGCCCATCTGCAGGCGCTCCTTGACCAGGTCGCGCGCCAGCTGGGCGATGCCGCTGCCGCTGCAGAACCCTTCGAAGGAGCCGCTTTTCCCATAGCCGACAGGCCCGTAGTCCGCCAGGCGGATGTGCCCCAGTTCGCCGGCATTGTCATTGGTGCCGGCGTAGAGTTTCCCGTCCAGGATCAAGCCGGCGCCAAGGCCGGTTCCGAACGTGAGGAACACCATGTTCCGGGTCCCTTTGCCGGCACCGAACTTCCATTCCGCCAGGGCGCAGGCATTGGCGTCGTTGTGGACGGCCGCCGGAATGCCGGCCGCCTCGGAGAGGATATCCACGATGGGGATGTTGTCCCAGCCCGGCAGGTTGGGCGGCGAAAGGATCACGCCGCGCGCGCTGTCCAGCGGCCCGCCGCAGCTGATGCCGATGGCCTTCGCGGAGGCTTCCGCCCCGTTGCGCCGGAGCACTTCCCGGAGGGTCTCCCGGATGTTCCGGAGGGTGTCTTCCACGTCCGTGGTCGGGAAGGCGGCCTTGTCCTTGATCAGGATGTCGTTGCCGGCGGCAATGCCGAGCGTCACCGCGCATTTGGTTCCGCCGACGTCTACGCCGACGAGGATACTTTCTTCCATGTCTTTCATTTTACGTTGAACATTCCTGTTTTCCGGAGCAGGGTGCGGTACTCTTTGAGACTGAACGGGGCCTTGCCGTAGAGGTAGTGGTTTTCCGCGCGGACACCGTCGCGTCCGGTGTACGTGATCTTGTAGATGCCCTGGCCTGCGGGCTCCGGCAGGGAGGCGACCTTCGTCCGGCCGTTGGCCTCCACCGTGAATTTTCCTTTGAAAACGGATTTGCCCGTCTTCACATCGGTGACGGTCACCTCGCCTTCGGCGGGCTCCCGCGTGTCGTTGACGGCCACCAGGGGCAGCCCGCCGTCCTCCGCGTCGTTGATGAGGACGCAGACATCCTGCTGGGCGTTCCGGATGAACCAGTAGGCCATCTTCGGGCTGTTGTACCAGTCGACGATGGCATCGGAGATGAGCGGCCAACCGTCACGGATGTTCCACCAGAGCATGCCCGTGTTCGGGGCGAACTTGTGCCCGCGGAACTTCTCGATGAAGTACTTCATGGCCTCCGCCTGTACGCTCTGCGAGGCGAAGATGAACGCGTCGAGGTCGGTGGGCACTTCGCCGAAGAGAAGATTTACCTGATTGATCATCAGGTTGTTCCGCTCCGGTGTATACTCCCATTCCTTGAAGATTCGGACCGCCTTCGTCAGCCAGTCCTCGTTCCAGCGGCGCTCTTTCACGTCGCTCCACGGATAGACGGATTCCTTGGGGAACATCTTTTCGAGACTTTCCCGGTTCGGCATTCCGTGATAGCCGATCTCGCTGACGAAGATGCATTTCGCGCCGGTGTAGAAACTGTCCTTGTAGTAGCCGCGCGGCCCCCAGAGGTGGTCCTCCGGCAGGTCGGCCGTGCTGTAGGAGGTAGAAACCAGCTCCTCGCTCCAGTAGGGGGAGGATGGGAGATACGGCCGCGTCGGGTCGGTTTCGAAGAGGGCCCGCGGGATCGTCACGCGCGAGACGACATCGTCGTTCGGGTCCAGGCGGAAGTGCTGCAGCGTGCCGATCGTGAGGGTCTGGTCGTTCTCGTTGTTGCCCGACCAGAGGGCGATGCTGGGATGCGAGCGGAGCTTGACGACGACCTGGCGCACTTCGTCTGCGATGGCCTGCTGGAAGGCGTCATCCTGCGGATAGAGGGTACATCCCATCGCGAAGTCCTGCCAGACGAGGATGCCCGCCGCGTCGCACAGGTCGAAGAACGCGTGGTCTTCGTAGACGTTGCCGCCCCAGCAGCGCAGCATGTTGCAGTTCAGGTCTTCCGCGATGGCGAACGCCTTCTCCAGGTGCTGCGGGTCGCGGCTGTGGAAGGCGTCCAGGGGCGTCCAGTTGCTGCC
>Ga0256405_10004746_pt1 | contig 24849 bp, 27 predicted proteins | sample RumenRJG_02DNA_FD_189096 | JGI IMG/M metagenome (GOLD analysis project Ga0256405, IMG submission 189096) | Bovine rumen microbial communities from Lethbridge, Alberta, Canada - RJG_02 | ecosystem: Host-associated > Mammals > Digestive system > Stomach > Rumen | place: Canada: Alberta... | reverse complement strand
ACCTGACAGCTACTATGTACTGCTGACAGCGCTGATAGCAAAATGGCGTGAGATATGGGGCGACGATACCCTGCCTTTCATAATGGTACAGCTTCCCATGCACCGCTACGCCGCAGACCCCGACTATAAAAACTGGTGCAAGATACGTTCTGCCCAGATGAAGACCTTCCGCACCGTGAAAAATACAGGCATCGCAGTTATCCTCGATTGCGGCGAGTTCAACGAGATACACCCCAAAGATAAACTCCCCGTAGGCGAAAGACTCTGCCTGCAAGCCGAAAAGATTGTCTACGGCATGAACGTTGACGCATTCGGACCTATCTACGAAAGCTGTATCTTCAACAATGGCAAAGCCGAAGTGAGCTTCTCACACGCCGAAAACGGTTTCAAAGTCAAAGGCTCCATCAAAGGCTTCGAGATAGCAGGCGATGACGGCGAATTCACCACCGCACAGGCGGCTGTAGGCGGCGGAAAAGCCCTCGTATGGTCTGAAAAAGTCCCCTCTCCCAAAGCTGTCAGATATAACTGGACAAACTACGGAGAGGTCACTGTATTCGGGAAAAACGGCATCCCGATGGCACCTTTTTCCACATCCGAAGATGTGTAACTTAACATTAATTAAGCATAATATTATGTAAATTATATATAATGCACATAGTATACACATATAACAAAATTTCTTGTACGTTTTAAACAAAGTTATATATATGCTCTTGAAATTTCAAACGATTTATGCTATCATAGATAATGTCAAAGAGGAGATAGTCGAGGGCTATACCTAAAAGATTTGAGTTTGGAGGAATATGACATGATAAAGAAGATTTCTGCATTTGCAGCAGCTACCGTTATAGCAGCTTCAATGTCTATATCTGCATTTGCTACTACATATGAAGATGCAGTTCAGGCAGCAAAAGACGCAGGCGTTCAGGCTAACAACGTTCAGGAACTGGACAACTTCCTGCAGGTACACAAGGATTGCTTCACCAGCGATGAGTATGATGATATGATCGCTGAACTTAACAACATAAAGAACACTTATGTTGCACCTTACTGCCTTGGCGGTGCTAAGCAGAAGGTTGATAAGGCTCCGGCTGACCTTAGCGAACAGGATAAGATCCTTATCGGTAAAGAGTGGACTGAGGACGAGAAGAAGGCTATCCAGGATGCGCTTATCAACCTCGGTAAGAAGCACAACGTAACCGTTACTATCACCAAGGTAGATGACGTTCATTTTGCAGTTGCAGCTGAGCACAAGCACGACAACAGCTCTTCCAATGGAAACGGCAATGGCAACGGCGGCAGCAACAACAATGCAGGCGGCACTACTATCAAGAGCGACAATCCTGTTGCTTCCACAGGTGCAGGCGAGACTGAGACATCCAGTGCAGCAGCAGCTGTAGCAGCTGTTACTCTTGCAATGGCTGGCTTCGGTGTGTTCATGGTTGCTAAGAAGAACAGAGCTTAATCAAAATTATATTTCGGAGTGATTTATCATGAGTGATGCCGTAAAGAAAACGGAACAGCACGCTCATAAGCATAAAACTTCGTCATCACGGGTGTTGAGGACAGTTACCTATGTTCTCACACCTTTTTTGATATTAGTTTTATTGTGCAGCACGGCTGTTCTCTCATTATTTAAACCATTCAAGAACTTTAAACCATACCTCGATACGACATTCGGCGCTACACCAATGGAGGTAAGAAATCTCCGTACTATCAATAAATACCGCGATGACGATGCCCCCGATCAGATCAAGGAAGTCGAAGTCGAAGTCAACGGCAAGCAGGAAACTCATACCATGGTCTATCCTTACTATGGCGATTATTATGCCGAACTCAACTGCGAAGCCGCCGGATTAAAAAAGGTCCCCGTTTACAGCGGCCAGGACGCCTATGTACTTGAAAAAGGCGCAGGCTGGTACAACGGTTCCGTATTTATCGGCAGACCGGGCAACGTCGTTATTGCAGGTCATAACCACACTTTTTTCTATAATCTGCCTAAGTGCGAAATAGGCGATGTTGTCACACTTGAGACCTCTTACTGCAAATGCACCTATATAATCGATGAAAGAGTTGTTTTCCACGAATCTGATTATACATATGTCTACCCCACTGACGATGACAGGCTGACTATGTATACCTGTTGGAACGAGGGCAGACTCGGTATGTCCCAGTACCGCCTTGCTTTCATATGCAAGCTGAAGGATATTGAATGGAAAGAGGTCGAGACAAAGGAATGAAACGACTATATCACTACCGCCCGATGCTGGCCTTAGCCATATTTGCAAGCCTGTTTGCAGTACTGACAGAGGCTCTTATATTCTGCCATAAAATGGTCTTCAATACCGATTATTATGTGTGGACTATAAGCAGCAGCGGCTCTGATAAAGCACTGTATGACGAGATAGACGAATACCTCGGTCAGTATTCCGATCCAACCGGGATCCCGAAAGAGGTCTACACCAAAAGCCTTGATGAAGAAAAAGTTTCCGTCACCGCGAAAAAACTCACCAGAAGTTCCCTTGATTATATGTTCGGCAGATCTCTTTCAAAACCGGATGTCGATTACGACTTCACCGAATTCGAGAACGATATTATCGAATATGTAGAAAAAGATGCCGATGACAGAGGGATCGAAAAAGACAAGGATTACTATGCTTCCATAGATAATACTATCGATATTGCAGAAAAGAAAATAAACTCCACATTCGATGTCCTGATGGCAAAAAAACTGGCGCTGAGCTCATCAGCTTCTGTCTTCAGAAAGATAGTTCCCGAACTTAGCCTTGGTATCGGCATATGTGTCTTTGTTCTTGCAGTGCTGCTGGGTCTTATGTTCTACATCGACCGCCACCACCCATTCGATATGCCCTACTGGTTTGGCACGCTGTTTTTCTCCTGCTCGGGAGTTTTCCTTATTCCGTCACTTTTCTGCCGATTTACAAATTATTTCGACGGTCTGTTCATGGAAAACAAAAGCGTTTACTATGCTATCACAAGCGCCATATATGGCGTGACCGACAGACTAATCCTCGTAAACGGCATACTTTTCGGACTGGGTATCGTCCTCATTATCTTTGCACAGGTGATACATATTTTCCGTGTACGTGAAGCAAAATCAAGGTCACACGAACACTAATGATCAACAAAATCAACACGACTACAAACTCCTCAAACTTCTGAACCCAAAAGTCGCGACAATATAAACATTCATAGCGTGGACAATACAAATGTCCACGCTATTTCTTTGTTGGAAATATTGCCGCGCTAGAAGTCGGCAACTATACACCAAAGCAAATATCCGCTCAGCCCACACACTTATATAAAACAGGGAGTCCCTCTTCAAAAGGAACTCCCCGATTTCATATTATCAAATCCCCCGAAACATCCTGTTTAAGGGTGCCTGGCGTGATATCTTTCCTTGTCGGCACGCATATTCTCATATGCGGTCTTCATTGCCGAGCGTATATCCTTTGCTGACTCGATATAACATTCGCCTACCGCAAAGCTGATGCTTTCAAGACTTTCCCTGACATCAGCTATGCACTTCATGTATCTGTCAAATGTCTCTTTATTAAAACCCCTGAACACCACAACAAATTCATCGCCGCCAAAACGGTAGTACTCACCCATGCATTTGGTGGCTTCCTCTATTACCAAAGCCACTTTTCTGATCTGCAGATCGCTCATCGCATGACCGTAATAGTCGTGGTATTTTTTAAGATCATTTATATCCGTAAACAGCACGCCTACCGGTACGCTTTTGAATTTTTCTTCACGTTCTGCCATATCGGCAAATTCTTCAAAAGCTTCCTTTTTTAAATAGCCTGTCTGTACATCATATTTATCGGATATAGTCATGATATCACCTCAATTTCGGGAGTGGCTGCTTTATATTATTTCAGAAGCTTTTCCCAAACGCCCAGTGAACCCAGCAGCAGCAGGAAAAGCAGTACAGGTTCGATAAATTTTACCATAACGATGTACATACCCTTTCTGCCGAAACGCTCGCCGTTTTTGGTAGCTTCGTCGATGATGGTCTTGGGCTTTACTATCCAGCCTATGAGTATGCAGGTGCTGATAGCAACAACGGGCATCAGGATATTATTGGAGATATAATCGAATATATCAAGTATCTGACCGTTTTTGCTTCCGTTGGGAAGGTCTACCTCGAAATAAAGCTTGTTGTAGCCCAGGCAAATAAGTATGCCCAACGCCAGTGCAGCAGCTGTTTCAAAAGTAACAGCCTTTTTACGCGACCATCCGAACTTGTCCATCAGACCCGAAACAACGGCTTCAAGTATGGATATGGAACTTGTCAGCGCAGCGAACAGTACCATTATAAAGAATGCCGCGCCTATCCATGTGCCCGCAGGACCCATAGCTTCAAATACCTTGGGGAGTGATTTGAACATCAAACTGGGACCTGCTTCTTTCAGACCCTCATCGCCCATGAAAGCGTATACAGCAGGGATTATCATAACGCCTGCCAGGAAAGCTACCAGTGTATCGAATATCTCGATGCGGTTTACAGACTTCATCAGGTTCTCGTCGTCCTTGAAGTATGAACCGTAAGTTACCATGATACCCATAGCAACGCTTATTGAGTAGAACAGCTGTCCCATAGCGTCAAGCACAACGTTGAATATATCCTTTGCGCCCATGCCTTCCAGATTCGGTACAACGAAAATCTTGAAGCCGTCCAGACCTGTTCTGCCGTCATTGCCTTTCAGTGTCAGCGCGAATATCGATATACCTATTATCGTCAACAGAAGCAGAGGCATAAGTACCTTTGATATGGACTCAATGCCCTTGTTTACGCCCAGTGCGATAACGATAGCCGTCGCACCAAGGAAAATAACGTCGAATATAATGGGCGAAACAGGTGCGGTGATGAATCCGCCGAAATAATCGTCAGACGCCGCAGCAGTACCGTTTCCCGTTGCGAATACAGTAAAATACTTCAGCACCCAGCCGCCTATCAGACAGTAGTAAGGAAGTATCATAAAAGGTACTATCTCCGCAAAAACGCCTATCCACTTTGACTTTTTGTGAAGTTCACCGTAAGCTGTCAGACATCCCTGCCTGGTCTTTCTGCCCATTGCAACTTCGCTGACCAGCAGGGTGAAGCCGAAGGTCAGGGCGAGTATCAGGTATATAACCAGAAAGATACCGCCGCCGTTTTTAGCCGCCAGATAGGGAAATCTCCAGATGTTTCCAAGTCCCACAGCCGAACCTGCCGCAGCAAGCACGAAGCCCAGGGAGCTTGAAAATGAATTTCGCTTTGTTCCGCTTGTTTTTTCCATTTTCTAACACTCCAGTTTCCTTGATATCCCTCACACCGCAAAACGTCCCGACGTGAAAATATCAAAAATATAAATAAAAATTACCTTTTGACATTATAACATATTTAAGAATTTTTTTCAACCCAATAAATGAATTATGGTCAGGTTTTTTATGAACTTTCAGCAGGTAAAATTTAGTATGTTATCATGACACCGTATAATCACGTTAACATGGTCAATAATAAAAACAGTGAACGGCAGATAAGAACCGTTTAACGATAGTATGCCATAAAAGAAAGGAAAGATAACTATGAAGAGATATCTTGCAGTGACCATCTGTGCGCTGTCGGCAGCGGCAGCCATTACAGCCTGTTCGGCAGGCGAACGCAATGATTCGGAGTATAAGACGGGAAAGTACGAGGAAAGCAGTACCGTGACCACAACACGCCCCGCTGTTACCTCAAAGGCTGAGACTTCACGTAAAGATGAAGTATCATCACGCCGTGAGGAAAGTTCTTCCAGAAGGGACGATGAATCATCACTCCGCGACAATGACATATCCCGCGATGATTCGGGCGACGTTATGAGCCGTATCGGTGAGGGTATAGACGATATCCTCGAAGGCGGCAACGAGGTCATTGATGACACCATCGACACAGGCAGAGATGTTGCAGACGATATTATAGACTGATCGTAAGGCGGGGCTACCCGCCTTTTATCATGTTGCAGGAGAACTCGATACGTTACGGACGGTTATACATAGTATACCCGATAAATTATTCCCGATGCCTTTACAATCGGGAAATAATTTGTTATAATATATAACGGACTTGTTACTGACCCCGTACCGAGGTCGGCATAAAGTCATTAGATCCGATAAAGACAAAGGAGAACAAAACGGAGGTAGAAAACTATATGCAGAAAACAATACTTATAATAGAAGACGATGCCGAGATAAACGATATGCTCCGCATACTGCTGAGGCAGAACGGATACAGCACCATAAGCGCCTATTCGGGCACTGAGGGGCTTCTCGCCCACAGCAGGGACGTTGACCTTATACTACTTGACCTGATGCTTCCCGGGCGCAGCGGTGAAGAAGTTATACGTGACCTTAAAGAGAAGCACAACGTCCCTGTGATAATTACAAGTGCCATACACGATGTTGAAAAAAAGGTCGATCTTTTTTCATTGGGGGCAGATGACTACATCACAAAGCCTTTCAATAATGACGAGCTCCTTGCACGTATCGGCGCAAGGCTGAGGGCGAATTCGGGGACTGCATCGGGTGAGATGATAACCTTTAAGGATATAGAGCTGAATGTCACTGATTTCACAGTGAAAGTAGCAGGCAAGGAAGTGGAACTCCCCCGCTATGAATTCGCACTGCTGAAACTTTTTATGGAAAACCAGAACCGCACCTGCACCAAAAGCCTTATATACGATACCGTCTGGGATTATGAAAATTCCGCCGACGACAATACCCTGAACGTGCATATGAGCAAGCTTCGCAAAAAGCTGAAGGAGTGCAGCGACGAGGAATACATAGAAACTGTATGGGGCATAGGCTACCGCATGAAGAAATGATCGGTTAAGATTTTTTTAAGGGTTGATTTAAGTGTTTATTAAGACCTTACTGTTATAATAAAAACATAGCAAACGACATCGTTGTTATCCCGCGACATACGACATAAACAGCGGTTTTACAGAACTTAAAGTGCAGTTTCTGATGTCGTTTACTATAACAGAAGAACGGAGGTCAGGAAAATGCGAGAGATCGTACTTCAGACAAAGAAGCTTACAAAAAGCTACGGAAGATCCACTGCCCTCGACCATGCTGATATGACTGTATACAAAGGAGATATCTACGGTCTTATCGGCAGGAACGGTGCGGGCAAGACAACTATGATGAAAGTGGTTTCGGGTCTAACCGCCCCTACAAACGGCGAGTATTCCCTGTTCGGAAAAACAGGTCTTGCCGCGGAAAACGAAAAGCGGCGCATAGGCTGTCTTATTGAAAATCCTGCATTTTTCGGGAATATGACAGCTTACCAGAACCTGCGCTACTACTGCTATCAGAAAGGCATAGCTGACCGCAGGCAGATAGACGAAGTGCTTGACCTTGTAAAACTGAGCGACGCCAGAAACAAAAAGTTCAAGACCTTTTCACTGGGTATGAAGCAGAGGCTGGGCATAGCCTTTGCTGTACTGGATAATCCCGATATAGTCATACTTGATGAACCGATAAACGGTCTTGACCCCATAGGCATCAGCGAACTGCGTGATACTTTCCGCAGGCTTTCACACGAAAGGGGCATGACGCTGATAATATCCAGCCATATCCTTTCGGAACTCTATGCGGTGGCTAACAGATTCCTGTTCATCGACAACGGAAAAGTCCTGAAAGAGGTATCAAGATCCGAACTGGATCTTGAATGCAGCAGATGTATAGCACTGGGTACAGACGATACCGCAAAAGCCTCGACTATACTTGAAAGAGATCTGGGCATCACCGATTATAAGGTGATAGACAGCCATGAGATAAGGATATACGACGAGAATGCAAAGTCCAATATCGTTAACAGGACACTGGTGCAGAACGATGTGGATGTAATGAAGATACATGAATCAGGCGTTTCGCTGGAGGATTATTTCAAGCAGCTGGTCGGGGAGGTGAAGTCATGATAAATCTTATGAAAGCGGATCTTTACCGCATAGTAAAGACAAAGGGCTTCATCATATTCTGGCTGATATCTATAATGGTCTCAATGACGTCCATAGCCTTGCATGAGCCCGGCGGCATACTTCTGGGCGGAGATTTCGACCTGAACGGTGCTCAGAAGCTGGATATCAAGCAGACAGCCATGAACCTTCTGTACTACTTTCTGCTGATAATGCCTGTTTTCGGAATAATCACTGCGGAATTCACCGAGCATACCATCAAAAACACCATAACCTCAGCCGTCAGCAAGGGCAAGTTCTATGTCGCTAAGACCCTGTTTGCTATTGTTTACTGCCTGAGCTGTTTCCTCGGTGCGAACTACATATTCTATTTCGTAAACCGCGCTGTCAACGGCAGCAAGTACAGTTCGTCCCTCGGTGAATATTCAAAAGTCCTTTTCGGACAGTTCCCTGTTTTTGTGGCGATAGTATCCTTGTTCATTTTCCTTGCTTTCTTATTCAAAAAGGGTGCTGCATTCAACTCCATTGTGATAATCTCACCTCTGGTGTATTCAGTTATCCTGTCAATACTCTGTGATATAGAGAGTGCGCAGAAGATCACCGAAAAACTGGTAAAATTCGAGTTCAGCACCATGATAGGCAACCTTGCCTTAGGCTGTTCGCAAAGCTACCGCACCGACTGCTACATAGTATCCGCAGCCGTGACCGTGATATCATGTGTGCTTGGATATATCACCTGGAAAAACAGAGAAGTCTGAAATACTATACGCCGCAGCAAAAGACTGAGCTGCGGCGTTTGATGCTGAATAAATATCGATCTTAGGATTGGGGGTGCCGACATGACAGCGGCAGTTATAATTTTATCGGTGATACTTGCTGTCGTGACGGCGCTTTTTATGCTTGAAAAAAAAGAGCTGGCTAACATAGCAAAACAGCTCGCCGAGCTGAGAGATCAGGACACGAACCGCCTTATCAACGGCGAAAACGGCATGGCAGATAGGCTTATCGTTGAGATAAACTCCATGCTGAAAGAGATACGCGAGACAAAGGCTGAATACAAAAAGAAAAATCACTCTCTTGAGCAGATGATAACCAATGTATCCCACGACCTGCGCACACCGCTGACCTCTGCCATGGGTTATATCGACCTGATACAGCATTCGGATCTATCCGAGGAAGAAAAAAGACGGGAGCTCGCCATAATCGAAAACCGCCTTATCAGACTTCAGGAGCTGATAAACTCATTCTTCGAGCTGTGGAAGATAATCTCCTGCGGCAAAAGTCCCGAAAGATCAAACATTGATATCGTAGCCGTACTTGAAGAAGCAATAGTACATTACTACGATGACTACTGCGGCAGGGACAGGCAGATAGTATTCAACTGCACCCAGCGCAAACGAATGGTATCATCAAACAGGAATATGCTGCTGCGAATTTTCGATAACCTCATCGGCAACGCCCTGAAACACGGCGAAGGCGACCTGACCATCACCGTGATCGAAAGCGATGAACTGCGAATAACCTTTGAGAACGTTCCTATCTCTCAGGATATCGACACCGAGCATATCTTCGATGAATTCTACACTACCGATATCTCCCGCACCAAGGGCAACACAGGGCTCGGGCTTGCGATAGCCAAGCAGTTTACCGAAATGCTGGACGGGACTATCTCCGCTGCGCTTTCAAACGGCAAATTCATACTGACTGTTACTATGCAATGAGCCCTATCTGCGGCTTTTTGGGGATATCAGTGCTTATGTTCAAGCTTATACGCCGTAACGCAGTATGCGGTGTTCATTGTCAGCCATATAACACCTATGCATATTATTGGGATAAGCCCGTAATGCAGTATAGTCTGAAGTACAAAAGCCAGGAACCACATGAACAAACAAGCGACATTTCCCGCCCTGTATGCGGTGAATCCTGCCTGCCATATCAGCTGTTTCTGGGCTTCGTCACAACTGTCGAGCCATTTTTTCTCAAACTTGGGGTCAAATACCGAACCTTGTTTTTCGGGATTCAGCTTTTTGACGAGGTCCACACATCTGTCAGTCAGTAAAAGGGCACCTGCCATACCCAGCAGGAATACCACTGTGACCACTATAAACAGCGCGGCTGATACCCTTGACTTTTCCAGGAAATATACTGCACTTGCGAAAAGCATGGTATTGAATATCATGTCGGTGGAACCGATGATATTGGCATGGTCAAGGGTGCTTTCCACACTGTCGATATAGTCTTCATCGTCGCCGTCCCACTTTTCGGCGGCTTTTTTTGCTGATATCATTTTTGCAAAAGCAGTGATAAGTCCGCCTATTACTATTACAGCGTGCAGAACAGTCAATACTATCGCGGCGTACTTTTCGTTTACCCTGAATATATCCCTGAAATCCACTCCCTTGGTGGCTTTTCCCGCCATTCTTCCGACAGCGTAACCCGAAAAATACATCACCAGTACAACACACGCAACTTTCAGAACCACATTCAGTGTCTTACTCTTTTTCATCTTCGTCCTCCTCATATTCAAAAATATCTTCTACACTTACCTTGCATATCTTCGCCAGTTTCAGTGCCAGCGTGACCGACGGCGAATAATCTCCCCGTTCTATCTGGCTGATAGTCTGGCGGGAAGTACCTGCCAGCTTGCCCATCTCAGCCTGATTTACCCCAAGACGGGCACGCATCTCTTTTAAATGATTGTAAAGCGGCATCTCACCACTCCTTGTCCGTTTTTACCCTGACCTCCGAGAAATTTTTCGGAGGTCTTATTATTTGTGCTTATGTTTAAGCCCCTATTGTCAAAGCTGCATATCCTCTTTCTTCTCGTCATCCTCATTGCCGCCGATATTCACCTTATCCTTGCCTATCCTGATAGCCGCACCGCTGCATAACGTGATGAATCCCAGTATCAGAAATACAAATCCTATGACATTCATGGTGTTATCCTTGAAGCAAATGAAGAATACTATCGAAAAGGTGAAAAATGACGATGCTGTCATACCAAAGGGGGCAAAACCGCTGTCCTCAACATCCTTTGCAGTGGTTATCTCGCCGTTCCAGTCAACAGAATTAACACCTGTGAAGACGATCATCTCCTGTATCTGTGCTTTGAGATATTCAACAAAAGCCTCTTCTTTTACCTCATAGCCCTTTGCCGTAAAATTGTAATTCTTTACCAGCCTGAAACGCTTTTTGTCGTCGGGGTCGATGATCTTATCGAAGGTATAAAGGCATATGCACTGCTTCTCTTTATTGGTGAGACAGTAGGCAACACCTTTGCTGCCCAAAGCTTTTTCACAGGCTGCCTTTACTTTTTCGGTATCACCGAAAAGGGCGGTAAAATTGGGGTCAGCGAACTTTTTCATCCTTACCTTGCTTATATCTGTCTGGCTTATCTTTCCGTTTATAGATGCTATGTTCTCTTTCATGACAATACTTCCTTTCATTCTGACAATTATCTTTTTCACTTTGACAAGAATTCTTCCCTTTATGACAACTATCCTTGTCATATTTGCATTATACCACTGACAAGGATAGTTGTCAACAATTTTGAGACAGAAAATAGCATCTTCGTGTAAATGCACAAAAGTCGCAGTCTACAATTATTTAGAATGTGGAATTTTGCACGAGGGCTTGTTTGCTCTTGACGATGGAGAGTATTTGTGGTATTATAAATATAACAATATTAACCTATGGAGGTTACACAGTATGTTCTTTGACGATTACCCTATCGTAGGCACCGAGACACGTTTGCCTATATACATAATAACCATTGGACAGAATGAATATCAGTCCCACGTAAGCAGACCCGAGGGCTTCCGCTACCCGCAGATAATCTACTGCACAAAGGGCAGCGGTATGCTGAACGTAGGCGGCGCAAGCTACCGCATATCCCCTAATATGGGCTTTTTCCTCCCTGCTGAGACCCCGCATGAGTACTATACCACAGGTGATGTATGGGATACCCGCTGGATAACCGCAGGGGGCTACGGCTATGACCGTATGCTGAAAGAATTCGGCATGACAGAACCCCGCGTGTTCAGGCTTAGCGATATTAATGTGCTGGAAGAAGGCTTTATGAAGATGCATGAGGCGCTCCGCAGTGATACGATATTTGGTAATTATCGCGCATCGGGACTGCTTTACAACTTCCTTATAGATTTTTACAGAGTAGTATCAGGCGAGTACGAGGGCAGCGAACCCTCGGGACCGCTGGTAAAAGCTATCGAGTACATAAACCGCAATTATCCCGAAAAGATAACACTGGAACAGCTTTGCGATGTATCCGGTGTCAGCAAACAGCATCTGTGCAGGCTTTTCAGAAAGTCCCTTAACTGCCGTCCTACCGAGTATGTGGCAAAACGCCGTATACGCGAGGCAAAGACGCTTCTTGCAAATACGGAGAAGCCTATCGAACAGATAGCAGTTGAAACAGGCTTCTGCACCCCCGGATACCTGTGCGAACTTTTCAAGAGGTATGAAGAGATAACTCCCGGCGAGTATCGCAAGGAATTTACAAGGGATTAGTTCAGGCCTATGAAAGTTTCATTTGATCTTGATGACACGCTTTTCGTATCAGAGAAGAAATTTAAAGTTGAACCTGCGCTGAGTTTTCCGTGGAACCACATATACAAGGAAAGGCTTCGTGCAGGCACCATAGACCTTATGAATTATATAAGGAATGCAGGTATAGAACTCTGGATATACACAACCTCATTCCGTTCGGAGAAATATATCCGCGGGATGTTCCGCCGCTATGGCATAAAGCTTGATGAAGTCGTTAACGGCAAACGCCACGCCGACGAAGTACAGAAGGGACATTCGGAGGGTATGCCATCGAAATACCCCAGCAAGTACCGCATCGACCTGCATATCGATGATGATATCTCCGTTGCGCAGAACGGTCGGACATACGGTTTCAAGGTATTCACTGTGGGCGCACAGGACGATGAATGGGCGAACAAGATAATAAGTGAGATAAAAAAGATAATGACGAGAAAGAAAGAGGAAAAGCGGTGAGATCGCTTTTCGCTGAAATTTAAGAAAAAAATAGCGGCGGAGAGCTTAATGTTCTCCGCCGAGTTTTTTTAGAATTTTCCGCCCGAACCGCTGTGGCTGTGACCTGAGGAACTGTGGTGTGACGATGTTCCGCCGCTTCTGCCGCTGCTTCCGCTGCTGCTCTCGATACGTGTCCTTGTGACGTTTTTGTACAGGAAGTTATCGCGCTTAACAGTAATTTTGAAGCTGCCCTTGCGTATATAGTCGTCAGCACCGTGCTGCATGGATACGCTTGTCAGCTGTGCTTTTATGGATTCCGATACGATAAGACCTATAACCGCGCCGCCTATCAGAGAACCTAATATCCAGCCGGGATGAAGCCTGCCCTTTGCCTTGTGGTTTACATCATAGGGTGTGCCTTTCTGCCATTCCTTGATGAAATCCTCACTGATATCGGCAAATTCATCAAATGCCTCTGCATAGTCGCCCTTTTTGAGTTCGGGAAGTATCTGATCCCACATAAACTGCTGACCATAATCGGTAAATATCTCTATGCCCTTACCGCATCCCGAAAACCATCGGTCACGTTCTTCCATTGAAAGCATCAGCACAAAGCCATCTTTGCTTTGACCGAAGCCGAAACCGTTGTAATCGTAATAATCATCGGCATAAGCCTGAGGACTTCTGTCACCCAGTGAATAGCAGGTAAATATCACAACGTCTATCTGATACTCCTCACTTATCCTGTCAAGCTTTTTAAGCAGGGCAGATTCTGCAAGTTCAGGAATTATATCGGCATCATCTACAAGACGAGGCTTGAGCCTTTCCGCGGGGATAGTGCGGGTAGAGGCGAATTCCTCGGGAATAGAGGCAAACGCAGGTATTGCGCTTATCACCATTACTGCTGCTGCCGCAAGGGCTGCAAATATCTTCTTCATGATGCGCACCCCCTATCTGAAAAACATATAGCCTATGCCGAATATGGCTATAGCTGATATTATGGCTGTTATAAAGAATGTGCGCCAGAAAGCCTTGGGGTCGCAGGGCAGGTTGCCTACGAACTTTCCTGTCTGACCGTTCATGCCGAAGAGAAATGTTTTGCCGTTCCAGCTGGTGGTCAGCACCCATACAGGATAGAGGGCATACTTTGCCTTTGCCTGTTTGAGTCGGAGGTTATCGCCCTCCTTGGTGACGCTGGAATAGCCCTGAACAGTATTTCTGAATGCGTCGTCAACACTTTCCTTGGCACGTACTGTGGCGCGTTCTGTCGAATCATCGGAACTGACATCGTACTTATCTGCCAGATAGCCTGCGAGATAAGCGGTCTGGAAAGGTACTGCGTCCTTGAAATTGAAAGGACCTACGGACTCCATCAGGTCATCGGGCATTTTTGTGGAACCGTCAACAGGTATATTATCAAAGGACATAGTACCCTCGCGGTATACAGAATAGTAGCTTGTCTCGGTGATGCGGTAATTGCCCGAGGTATGGGAATGGGTCGTGGAACATTTATAACGCACACCGCCGTCGGCATCGGCATCAAAAAGCCAGCAGGGGACGTATATGCCCTTTACCTCGTCAAGATGGTTCTCATCCTTGAAAACCTTGGGCAGGAACTTCTTGCCGATGAGGTGCTTTTTAAGACCCTCAACCGCCGCATTCTTATCCACCTTGAAAGGTATGACGTAATCGGGTTTAAGTGTGCCGCGGAACTGACCTGTCATGACAACGGGGTTATCGCAGTATGGGCACTTAGTTGCACCAAGGGTCTCATCGCCGATTATCTCACCGCCGCAGGACTGACAGGAATAGACACGCATATTATCTGTCTCGCCCTCCTGCCACTGGTTGGCTTCGGGGTTCCAGTCTAACTCATCGTTGCCGTCTGTGCTGAGGTCTTCGTCATATGCGAGGAGGGTATCCATATCGAACTCGGTCTCGCAGTAGGGGCATTTCATCTTCTGCACCTGAGAATTGAACTCTATGGCACCTGCACAGCACGGGCATTTATATTCTTGTACTGCCATCTATGTTTCTCCTAATCATTATATTCTGTCAAAAGACTGATACAGCCTTTGCCATACAAAACAATTGCAGAGATGCCTGCACCTCTGCAATCGCGTGTTATTATGTTAAAATGCGCTTATCAGGTAGTTGCGTCGTTATCATCGAATACGTCGCCGCACTCGGGGCAGAACTTGGGAGGATTGGAAGGATCCGCAGGAGTCCAGCCGCACTTATCGCACTTATATACCTTAGCGCCTGCGGGCTTGGGTGCACCGCAGTTCTGGCAGAATTTGCCCTGATTTACTGTACCGCATGAGCAGGTCCAGCCGTTGACTTCTGCGGGAGCGGGCTTGGCTGCGCCGCAGTTCTGGCAGAATTTACCTGTATTTGATGTACCGCAGGAGCAAGTCCAGTTGTCAGCTGAGGGAGCTGCTGCCTGTGCCTGCTGCTGACCCATAGCGAAGAGCTGCTGAGCATTCATGCCGCCAGCCTGCTGAGCCATATTTACGCCCATAAAGCCTGTCATAGCGCCTGCTGCATTGCTGCCTGCCGCACGCATAGCATCGCCCTGTGCTGCAACAAGTCCGCCTGCTGCCATGGTAGGATCTGCGTACATACTCATACGTCTGCCTTCCATGAAGAGCTTCTGGCTTTCCTGCTGAGCCTGCTTTATCATTTCCTGATCTTCCTTGGGCAGGTTGAGAGCCTTGATGGCAACTTCGATAACTTCGATACCCATATTCTTGCCCCAGGAATCAGCAAGAGCGGTATTTACTGCGTTCTTCAGCTCGGTCTTCTTGCCTGCAATCTGGTTGGGTCTTATCTCCATATCCGAAAGGGTGGAGAATGCAGGAGTCAGCGCATCGATGAATTCAGCCTTCATTCTGGGAGCGATAGTCTCTTTTCTGTATTCGCTTGCCTGATTGCCACAGATATTTGTGTAGAACAGCAGGGGGTCAACTATCTGGAATGTGTACATACCGCTGCACTTGATGGAAACATCAACGTCAAGACCGATCTTGGAGTCAACAACTCTGAAAGGTACTACCTCGGGAGTGCCGAAGAGGTTGTTGGAGATCTGCTTGGTATTGAAGTAGTAAACTCTCTGGTCCTTTCCGGGATCGCCGCCGTAGGTTATACGCTGACCGATCTGCTGGAATGTCTGCTTGATCTTCTGACCAAGCTTGCCGTCAGCAAACAGAGAAGGTGTGCCCAGTTCAAAAGTATATCTGCCGGGGCGGTTGCAGACTTCGATGATAGCGCCATCTTCAACGATTATCATTGTCTGTCCGTCAGCGACAGCTATACCAGAACCTGCGGTGATGATATTATCACTGCCCTTTTTATTCTGTCCTCTGTTTGTAATGACTTTCTGTCCCTTTACCATCAGCACTTCATCGGGGAGTGCCTCACAGTAAAAATATTCCTTCCACTGATCTGCCATTGTGCCGGCTGCTGCGCCGATGGCTGCTGCAATAAGTCCCATAGTTAGACCCTCCTTAAAAATTGTCCATTCTTCAATAAATATATAATACCTTATTATAATGGTATATTTTACCTTTTGCTATCTATCCGTTCATAGCCTTTCTGCGAATAGGGATTCTTGTTCACCTTCGGTTTTTCGGGAACATCGGGCTGAGAAGCTACCCAGTGCAGGAACAGCGTCCTTGCGCATATGCCTGCAAGCCAGCATCCAAGCACCGTCCAGAAGCACCATATCAGGAGACCCAGCTTGAAATGCAGCACCAGAAGCACTGCGGCTATCAGTCCGCCCCATATATTCAGCAGGAGGTTCAGTGCGAATGAACCAAGAAAGCTTATCAGTCCTTTCACGCTATTCCTCCGTTCACAGAAAATAAAATTTCAATTAGAAAGCTACACAACTTTCCTAAATATTATAGCATATTTATTCACTGATTGCAAGACCTTTAGCCAAATTATTTTGGATATATTGCCAGTATTTTAATGCAAAGTTATCAAAATCATGGCTCAAGCAGTACCTTATTTCCGTTTCCGTCAACCACAACGATGTTTTTCAAACTGCCTCTGCCGAAGCTGCCTGTGGTACGACAGCTGACTTTCACACTGCGTTCGCCGTAGGGTACAAGAATTATATCCGTGGTATCGATAAGGTTGCCTCTTGCGTTTTCTGAACCGTTATAATAAATGTTCAGGTCAGGCCAGAGGAAATCCGAACCAGTATTGGTCACGGTCAGTTCGACCGTCAGCTTGTTGCCGTCTATCTCGGCGGACTCGACTTCGACTTCAAGTTCGTCCATATAGCCCACATCGTACCAGCCGCTTACCACGCCGTCACCCAGCATGGGGTCGGTGGAAGACAGGTAGTATGAATTCACATAGCCGTAAGTGTTATTATATACGGTATAGTACCATGCCGAACTGCCTGTATACCATATCTGCAAAGGAGTGCAGTCGGGTATGGCCGCCAGCTTTTTAGATGAGGAAGATTTTTCCTCACGCAGTGCCAGCGAATCGCCGTCTGTATCCACATACATTGTGCCCTTTGAGGTATAATTCAGTGCTGTACCCTCGGTAGCACCGCAGACCGTACAGGTCTTTGGTTTGGTGAGGGTGGCTTCTTTCCAGGTATGACCCTTTGCCTTGCCCCTTGTTTCGCCGCAATGTTCGCAGGTCTCGGGTTCTGTGCAGGTAGCGGCTTTCCACTTGTGACCTATAGCCTTGCCCTCGGTCTTTTTGCATCTCTCACAGGTCTTGGGTTCGGTGCAGGTGGCTTCTTTCCACTTATGTCCCAGTGCGTCCTGACCTATCAGCCGCAGACTTCACAGTACTGGGGCATTTCGCAGTCAGCGTCCTTCCAGGTATGTCCAAGTGCTTCGCCTTCGGTCTTTCCGCAGACGGTGCAGGTCTTGGGGTGGGTGCAATCGGGCTGCATCCAGGTATGTTCAAGCTTGCTGCCCTCCTCCAGCCCGCAGACTTTACAGCGCTTCGGGTGGGTGCAGGTAGCGTCCTCAAACTCATGGTCTGCCAGTTCGCCGCGGGTCTTTCCGCAGCGGGTGCAGGTCTCGGGTTTTGTGCAGGTCGCCGCCTGCCAGTGGTGCAGGCATATGGTCTTTGTGAAGAAAAGCCCGCCTATGCCCAGTAAAAAGCATATGGTCAGCCCGATGATCAGTGCCGCCCTTTTTGTAGCCTTTGAAAGATGTGCAGGCTCTTTCTCCCTTGGCGGGAGTTTTGCAGTGGGCTGTTTTTTGCGGCGCTCTGGTCTTGCTGGTGCAGGGCGTACTATCAGTTCTTCCTCCTCGGTATCTCCCGGGCGGACAAAAATGCTGTCGGTCAGTTCGAGTTCGTCCCTTGTGTCTGTTTTCTCCTCTTTAGCAGGGGAAGATTCGGGTGACTTGGTATCTACCTTATTATCAGTATCTTCTGTGGTATAGTAGCAGCCTTCCAGTGCCGCCAGAAATTTTTCGGCATCGGGGATACGGTCGGCGGGGTCGAAAGCACAGCAATCCATGACCAGCTGTTTCAGCTTTTCACTGCCGTTTTTCGGCTTGCCGAAGTTTTTGCCGCTGAGTCTTGAAAATATAGCCGCATCGACTGCGTTACGGTTATCGCCCTCATTCACAAGGGGCAGACGGTCTTCATTCAGCAGATAATACAGGGTTATGCCCAGTGAATAGATATCGGCGGAAGCGCCGTAATGCTGTTCATTGGGGGTGCGGGCGTTCCAGACCTCGGGCGCCATAAAAGGCTGAGTACCCACAAAGGTGGCGAAACTTCCCGCCCTTGTCTGCTTGGCTATGCCGAAATCACCGAGGTAGAATTCGCCTTTATCGTCAACATAGATATTATCTGGTTTTATATCGCGGTGGAGCATATTTATCTCCTGCATTGAGCGCAGGGCTTCACCTATCTGCGAAGCAAGCTTTGCCACCTGACGGGAAGACATGGCTCCCCTGCTGTTTATGTACTCGGTAAGTGTGGTATAGTATTCCATCTGAATGAGCACATCAAAGCCGATAACATCGCCGTCATCGCCGATGATATCGCGGTAGGTATGGTTTATGCAGTGTACCAGATGGGGCTTATCCCCAAGGCGGTACATATTTTTTATCTCTTCCGCCACCTGCTGTTTGCGCTCTGCCATTTCCTGCTCGCGGCTCTCGCGGGTGGTGGAAACGCTTCTGTCGAGAATAATGGGCAGTACCTTTACTGCGCAATATCTCACCTGTCCGTAAAGCTCCTGACGGAACTTATATACCTTGCCCGAACCTCCGCTGCCAAGATAGGAATCCTTGTACCAGTTCTCCCAAAGCGGTTCGTAGGACGACAGTCTCTCGCCTATATCTTTCATATGCTCACCCCCTTACCTCACATTTGATGTTTGTCATACATCATCTTTTTCACCCACATTATATCATAAACTCACATTATTTTCAAGGCTAATAATCAACCTTTCATTTTACTTTCACCCGTTTTGCACATATCGCAACCCCTGCTTGCGACGGTGCGCGTATCGGGGGACAAATCTTTCAATTCGGTAACGGGGACAGGGAGAAATGTAATTGTTTTCGAGTTGTGAAGTTGCTGACATTGATGGAAATATGTGATATCAACGGTGTTGAAAAGATAAACGATACAGATGTCACCAAAGCGGCTGCACAGGCTCCTTTTTATGTTTCGGTATAAAGAATTTAATATATTTAACAGATTATGGCATGATACTCCAAGATTTTAGTAAATTTTTATCAATTGGTTATTGCAATTTTGGTGATAATGTGTTATAATATCAATAACAGGGACAGGACTTCCCTTACTTGCTTATGCAAGGCAAGATATACTGGTCACACAAAAAAGAGCTGTCAAAACTGACAGCTCTTTTGCTTTTATCTTATTTTACTATCGCAAGCAGTACGCCCGCAGCAACGGCGGAACCGATAACACCTGCAACGTTAGGACCCATAGCGTGCATCAGCAGATAGTTGGTAGGAACTTCTTCCTGACCTACCTTCTGGGAGATACGTGCTGCCATAGGAACGGCGGAAACGCCTGCAGAACCGATCAGAGGATTGATCTTGCCCTTTGTGAGGATGTACATCAGCTTACCAAGCAGGATACCGCAAGCAGTACCCAGTGAGAATGCGATAACGCCCAGCAGCATTACCTTACCGAAGTCAAGGGAGATTACCTTATCAGCCTGAGTTGTTGCACCAACGGTAACGCCCAGGAAGATGGTGATTATATTCATCAGTTCGTTCTGTGCGGTCTTTACAAGACGGTCGCAGCAGCCGCTCTCTTTCAGCAGGTTACCGAACATCAGCATACCTACCAGAGGTGCAGCGGAAGGTATCATCAGTGCGATGATGAGTGTAACCAGTACAGGGAAGATCAGCTTCTCAAGTCTGGAAACAGGTCTCAGCTGACCCATAACTACGGAACGCTCTTTCTCGGTGGTCGGCGCATTCATTATAGGAGGCTGGATGATAGGCACGAGAGCCATGTAGGTGTAAGCTGCAAGTGCGATGGTACCAACAGAGCAAGCACTGTTCTTTGTGAGCAGCTTGGAAGAAACGAAGATAGATGTAGGACCGTCAGCACCGCCGATGATAGCGATGGATGCGCAGTCAGCAGCACTCATGTTGAGTACGGCAGCACCTACGAAGGTGAAGAAGATACCGCCCTGTGCAGCAGCACCGAGGAGGAAGCTTCTGGGGGAAGCGATCAGCGGACCGAAGTCGGTCATTGCGCCGATGCCGAGGAATATCAGCGGAGGATAAAGCTGGAGCTTAACGCCCATATATAGGATATCCAACAATCCGCCGTGTTCAAGTATCCGGTTATAGTCGATGTAATGGTCGTTGACTTCGCCGTAACGGTCGGTGACTTTCAGGTATTCCCAGTACTCGGGATGATACAGATCAGCACCGGGGAGGTTTGTCAGCAGCATACCAAAAGAGATAGGCAGCAGCAGCAGAGGCTCAAAGCCGCGTCCCACAGCGAGATACATGAATACGAATGATATAAGTATCATTATTATGTTCTTCCAGCCACCGTCAGCGAAGAATCCTGCAAAGCCCGATTCCTGTGCCAGCTGAGCCAGAGTGTCCAAAAACGATTGAATTATAGCCATTTTATCAGATCACGTTCCTTTCCAAAGCTAAAACGGGCGGGTATTATCCATTATGCCCGCAGCAGACCATGCAGATCTTCTCGGCTTAGCAGCCTTAACGCCCTTGAGCACGGGCTTTTTGCCGCTGCCCTCATACATTACGGAAAGGGCACCCATGATGGCTGCAACGACCTCTTCCTCGATACCGTCCTCAACTGCGGGTGCAGGTGCGGGGGCGGGAGCAGGTTCTGCCTTTACTTCGGCTTCTGCTGCCTTTGCTTTTGCAGCTGCCTCAGCTTCTGCCTTTGCCTTTGCTTTAGCTTCCGCGCTCTTGTTGATACCCTCGAATATCTTGCCGTAAAGCGTTACGAGCAGGATCAGGATTATCAGACCCATGAACACCACGGAAATACCCGTGATAACTACCGATGCGATAGTCTCGCCGCCGAGATCGGTCTTGTCGGGCGGGATATTGCTGGAAAGCAACTGAGCAAACTTGAATTGTAAATCACTCATATAAGAACTCCTCCAAGAATTTATTCAACATACATATCAATTATACACCACCTGACAGAAAAATACAAGACCTTTTTGGCAAATTTTTATTTTTTTTAATAATTTTTTCTTACCGCGGTAAAACGTCGGTTTACAGGGGTATAATTTGTTAAGTGAAAGCGTTTTGAGAGCGTATTTACGCTTTTGGGTTATCAATTATTGTCATTTGTGAGATATTTTTCTTTCACATAAACATATCGCAAGTAAAAAAAACAGCCCCTAAGCATTTTCAAAAAATGCTCAGGGACATAGAACGGATCTAATTTGTTAACTTATTGTTCTTCTTTTTTCTTTTTGAGATTTGAAGAACATACAACGCCTGCACTGATCGCACTGAAAATCAGTGGTACACAGACAGCAAAGCCGACATTTATTCCCGAAAAGGCTCTATTCATGATAATGACATCATGGATATACCCGATGGCAGACATAAGTATCAGCAGTATGACTGTCATTATTATAAATATCGGGATAAACAGTTTGAGCCAGTTGGTCTCTGCATTCAGTTTTTTGAAGTAACCGCGCATGATGATCTTTCCTTTCACGTCAGAGTTATTGTTCTGATTTTTTCTTTTTACGATTGCCATAGCTTTTTATACCCGACAAAACAACACTGAAAAACAATGATACGGCTATGGCGTAAACGATATTGTTTCCGCTGTATTCCTTATGCTTTATGAGGACTTCAATGATATACTTGATGATGGGAAAAAGTACCACAAGATAGAACGTCAACCATAAAAAGTATGGTACAAACAGTTTAAGCCAAGCGGTCTCTGTTTTTAAGCTTTCGTAGTAAGCACAAAATCTCGCATAATATCTGCGCATAATATTCATTCCTTTGGCGGTGATGATCATTTTTATCCAAGCAGATTATACCACAATGTTCACAGATTGTCAACAGATATACCACGGTATACGAAATTTTACGACCGTATACAGTGGTATGATCTCGTAAGTTTTTTTCGCCAATGCTGTCCGATATTACTGCTGAAATTAAAAAGGCACCCGCGGGAGTGCCTTTTGTTGTATAACGCAATATGCTTATTCTTCTTCCTGTTCGTCTGCTACTACAAATCCATCGACAGGGAAAAACTGCTTACCCAATCGAGAAACGTCATAATTAGAACCTGTTGCCTTCAAGGTTGCCGGATCGAATTTTAATTTATAATCAATTTCCGGATAATAATTGTATAAATTAGGTTCAGCACCCTTCATTTGGATATAGAAAGCAGATTCCCATTCTTCGTATGCATCACCGTAATACACATATCCTTTGGAAATATCATAATTTATAAATTCACCATCTTCTTCAAATCCCTGCGCAACACAAAATGCTTTTGCATCTTCATAATCCATTGGTTTTACATTCTGCGGATAAAAGATCAAATCTGCGTTTTCATTATCAACTTTAATTTCATTTACAAAAGCTGTACTAGGATCATATAAATAAACCGTGTCAACTGTAGCATCAGTAACTTTTACTCTTTCTTTATCTTCAGCATCATATTTTCCATACATTACATATAATACAAGGCGAGGATCGTTAAATGATGTTATTTTCGCACTGCCTTCTAAAGTATAATTTCGAGATGTAAGATACTCGTCAACAGGTATTTCAGACATATCGAATTTGTCACTGTATTTCTCAATGAACTCTGCAACAGTTATGTAATTTCCATCTCTGAATACTGTATCACCTATCTGGATATAACCTGAATTGAGAGGTGCATTTTTGATCTCCTCGGTCGCTTCATACTTTATCTCTTCAACAACGGACTCTGCTTCGGATTCTGCTGCGGCTGATTCTGCCGCCTGATTTTCCTTTTCAAGCTCCTCGGCTGTTTCCTGTTCAAGTTTATCAAGAGCCTCATCAAGCTCTTTTTCTTTCTTTTCTTCTGCGGGAGAAGCCTTTGAGGTCTCATTGCCTGCCTTTTTATCGTTATTGCTGTCACCGCAGCCTGTCATTACAGCCGCGCTTAAACAGAGCGCAAATACGATGGCTGATATTCTTGTGAATTTATTCATTCGTGATTATTCCTTTCAAAAATAATATCTGCAAGATATTACCATTTAAACGTGCTCGGAATATGTGTATTGCGTGATAATCTCGTGAAACAGAATTGAACCATGTTCGTATACGACCAAATGCGGCGGTATATTTTCGATACGAGTGGTATTTTGGGTATAGCTTGGAAGCTGTCTGGTTTACTGTTTGCCTGAATCATCAATGCCAAACACCTCATCTAAAATATTATCATTATCCTTATCTTCGGCAAATTTATAATATAATTTCAGGTAGTATTTTCCGTTCTTTTCGTAAGTGGTATATTCTCTCTGTAAAACTATATGATCTCTGTTAGTATTATCTACTATACCGTCTATTTCGTAATCTTCCTGACAAACATATTCATTGCCTTTGAACTGTTTCAAATATTCGAGTTCCGCATCAATGCTGTCAAATCCTTCTGAAACAACATATAGTTCTACAACTCTTTTTGGCTTGCTATCATAATATGAATAATCTGCTTTGCTTATATCAAGGTCAATGTATTCCAAGCCCACTTCTGACCAAAGGTTCTTTTTTTCCTGATCGGTAAAGGTAGTTTTTTCACGAGTCGTAAAACGACTCTTAACATAATTAAAATCTTCATCAGTTTTAAATCTTGTGACACCGTCTTTAAAAAATCTCAGGTAGTATTTTCCTTTTTCTTTGTAGGTGATACAAACTATAGATTCATTCCAATCCTCCAAATCGTCCATATAGAAATACTGTATATCGGGATTATATTTTATATCTAATATTTCCCTGATATTAGTTCTTTTATCATCTTTTTCATTCTTTACCGCATCACCTATATGGACATTTTCATTTCCTTTGAACTGTTTTAAATATTCGATCTCCGCATCAATGTTGTCAAATCCTTCTGAAACAACAAATAGTCTATGACTATATATATTATAATATGCTTTGCTTATATCGAGGTCAATGTAATCCAAGCCCAGTTCTGACCAAAGGATATTTTTCTCCTGATCGGTAAAAGATGTTTTTTCATGAAGCTTTGTACCACGCGCTGCATATTTTTCAAAGCTATAAACAAAAAAGCCACAAAATAATAACACTATTGCTAAAAATATAATTTTAATGATATGTTCTTTTATAAATCGTAACATAAGCTATCTCCTTTTCCCCATTACAAATATACGCCGTGTAAGTATTTAATTCCTTGGTTGTCA
>Ga0256405_10004745_pt1 | contig 24853 bp, 26 predicted proteins | sample RumenRJG_02DNA_FD_189096 | JGI IMG/M metagenome (GOLD analysis project Ga0256405, IMG submission 189096) | Bovine rumen microbial communities from Lethbridge, Alberta, Canada - RJG_02 | ecosystem: Host-associated > Mammals > Digestive system > Stomach > Rumen | place: Canada: Alberta... | reverse complement strand
GGTTAACGGGTCGAAGTTTATACTTCCTCTCAGCCAGCACACTAGCTCCCCAATGATATTAATATCATATCCGTCTTTATTAAGTTCAGTGACTAATTCTATTCCTGCCTCTCATTTTTGTCAATCTTAAATTTGTAAATAAAAACCTTCATTGTTTTTATCTATACTGTATTTCCAACATATCCTTAAGTCTTATGAAGGTATCATTATGCCGCAAACCATCCAAACGTTAAATCCTTCGTGTCGTGCTTCAAAATATAATCTAAAAAGCACCGCAGCTATCTAAAACTGCGGTGCTTCGTACTCTTATTAAATTTCAAATCTTAATCCATCTTGGATAATCTCTGAAGTGCTTCATCTCTGATGATCAGTCTGAAGTGCTCCTCGAAATAGTCAACGCTGGTATAAACAGTTGATATTTCTCTGCCATACTCACCGGCCTTGATTCCGGCTCTTCTAAACTCTTCCTTCGTATTTCTGTTTCTGTACATTATGAGATAAAATCTCTTATCCTTCGGGTTTGAATACAGACTGTTGTTGCTGTCATAGAACCCTGTTACGATATGTGCCACCTCAATAACATCATTCAGATTATCAAAAGCGAAGGTCTGATAAATGGTACTATCTGCCGCAGCGTCATCCGGGAGTTCTTCCCAGTCCTCATCAGGCATATCATTCATTTCTTCAGCTTCTTCATCCTCAACAGGTCCCTTGAACGGAAGATCATCCATATCAGGTGCATCCATCATCTTATCTCCTGCAAACTTGGAGAATCTGGAGTTCATTTCTTCAGGATTATCGACCTTTGTGATAATGAGCATAAGTGAATCAGGCTTTACAGGAATTGCCTCTATCATTATAGGCGTTTCGTCTGCTTCAAAGCCAAGCTCTTCCTTAGCCTTATACATCAGGTCCTTAAAAAGCTCCTTAGCCTTCTCTGTTCCGTATGCAAGCTCGGTAAGATTTATATGCATAGCCGCCAGTTCAGATCTGGTCAGCGTACATTTTATTTTGTTTTCATTTATACGTTCTAATTTCATATAAATCCTCTCTGATCAATCCTCAACATATCACATAATTACCATTTATCATTAAAACAGTCTGTTTCGATGATATTTGTTCATCGTAACATGCTGAACAGTTAGATTTGTGACACTATATCATAATAATCAAGATTGGTCAAAATAATTATATCATATTTTTGGTGAAATATCAGTGAACAGGCCGAAGCTGCGTATATATTTTACCTATTTCCAAAAATGCGTTCCAATTCCCGGGAAATGCGTTCCAATTGTTGTTGCCTCACATATTGCTTATATTTATAATTATTCTTAGAACATCACACGGGATTCCGGATCCGAGACATATGGCAGCCCGAAAAGCCGCGGACGGAATCACCATATAAGCATGACGGCCAAAAAAATATATCACAGAAAAAACTTCCTAGGATCGATAGGATATCTGCCGAAATGCCGGAAAGGGGTGTGATACTGCACAAATCGATCATAGATTATTTGACTTTTGAAATAATCGAATTTCCATAAGACAAAAGAAATAGAGCCTGCCCACTAAGGACAGGCTCTTCTTCTTGATATAATTTTCAGATATAATTACTCTTCTGAAATAGCGCCAACAGGGCAAGCACCTGCACATGTTCCGCAAGAGATGCATGAATCAGCATCGATAACGAACTGTCCGTCTCCCTCTGAGATTGCGCTTACAGGACAATTACCTGCACATGTTCCACAAGAAATGCATGAATCACTAATAACGTATGCCATGATTATTTCCTCCTTGAATAATAGATTAAGTCATAACCCTTAAATTACTTAACTGTCAAGGCGAGTATACAACAGCGCTAATTATTTAGACAATTTAAACTTTATTAGTTATAACTTACTATAATTCAATCGCCGCAGAGTATACGTCACGTTTGGGAATTCCCCTTTCTTCCGCTACAGCTTTAACGGCTTCTTTCTTGGACATTCCCTTTTCCATATAGGATTTTATATGGTCCTCGATCGAAATATCCTCCCATTTCTTCTCAGCCTCTTCACGAAGCTCATTTGCGGACTTTCCCTCAATAACAAGAACATATTCTCCTCTCGGAGCATCTGTCTCGAATAGATTCAGTGCTTCAGCGAAGGTGGTTTTTATGAAACTCTCATGCTTCTTTGTAAGCTCTTTACAGATAGTGAGGCTCCTCTCGCCTCCGAATACCTCTGCCAGCTCATTCAGTGTCTTAATAAGCCTGTGAGGCGCCTCATATATGATGATGGTTCTCGTCTCTATCTTAAGTTCATTTAAAATGCTTTTTCTTTCCTTATTATCCTGAGACAGAAATGCTTCAAACACGAATCTTCCCGTTTTCTGACCTGAAGCTATAAGAGCATTTACGGCTGCACAGGCTCCCGGAACAGGAACTACGGATATACCCGCATCAATGCACTTCTGAACCAGCACTTCTCCGGGATCCGATATTCCCGGCGTTCCCGCGTCGGTAATAAGAGCAATATTCTTGCCCTCCAGAAGATCCGCAACCAGCAGCTCGGCTTTATCATATTTATTGAATTCATGATAGCTCGTCATAGGAGTCTTGATCTCAAAATGATTGAGCAGCTTGATGCTGTTTCTGGTATCCTCTGCAGCGATAATATCCGCCTCGGAAAGTACCCTGACCGCTCTAAATGTCATATCTTCAAGATTTCCTATGGGTGTTGCCACCAGATATAATATTCCTGCCATTTCCTATTCCTCTTTTACATTTCACCGGATCCACTTCTTCAACAAACTGTCCATGATGCCGAATGCATCCGATTCCTTAATCTCAATCTTACTACGGTCAGCTTATTACTTTCCGTAATATTTAAGCAGTTCCTTCGTATACTGACCATCTTCATCGCGTACTATCAATGTAGGAAGTACCTTACAGAAGGCTCCCGCTCCCTTAACTGCCTCTATAAGTACCATATTCGGCTCCTTATCGACGAAAGGCTGTACCAGCTGTATTCTCTTCGGTTCAAGCTTGTAACGCTTCATAAGCTCTATTATCTCCGGAAGGCGGAAAGGCTTATGGACCATGTTAAAGCTTCCTCCTGAATTCAGAAGATAGGATGCTGCAGCGATCACTTCCTCGAGGTTAACAAGGATCTCGTGACGCGCTATATTTACCGAACTGCTCGGATTATTCAGGCCGCTGCTCTCACTGATGTAAGGCGGATTGGATGTTACGATATCGAATGATCCGTGCTCATACATTTCCCTGACATTCCTGATATCGCCTTCGACTATCCTGCAGCTGTCCTCAACATGATTAAGCTTTATGCTTCTTGATGCCATTTCAGCCATATCATGCTGGATCTCCAGACCCGTAAAGTCGGCGCCCTTCCCCTTAGCCTTCATCAGAAGAGGAATCACGCCTGTTCCTGTTCCGAGATCCATAACCTTTGCAGACGGCTTTCCCACCGTGAAGTTACTGAGCAGAACTGCATCCATTCCAAAACAAAAACAAGAAGGGTTCTGTATAATACAGAACCCGTTGCAATCTAGATCATCTATTCTTTCATTTTCAGTCAAGACCGGATTTTCCATCGTTTTTCTCCAAAGCCTCCAGTGCCTCAAGCTCTGAATCCTCTTTCTTTCCGTGCTTCTCGTTATTATCATGACGATGACGGCGGCGAGGCTTAAACTTAAGCTCCGAAACCTTATAATCCATTGCCTCCTTGTTACCCTCTTCATCGGTAACAACTATTCTTACTGTCTGTCTGAGTACATTTACATCCGCAACCTCTCCTACAAGTCCGTCGAAGGTCTTAACCGAGTCTCCGACATTCGGAAGTTTGGAGTTAAGATACTCATATGTATCCTCCTCATACTTAAGACAGCACATAAGTCTTCCGCATACACCCGATATCTTGGTTGGATTCAGAGACAGGCTCTGCTCCTTTGCCATTTTGATCGATACCGGAATAAATTCTGAAAGATAGGAATGACAGCAGAGTTCTCTTCCGCACATTCCGAGACCGCCGGCAAGCTTTGCCTCGTCTCTTACACCTACCTGTCTCAGCTCTATTCTTGTCTTAAATACTGCTGCGAGATCACGAACCAGTTCACGGAAGTCAACTCTTCCGTCAGCCGTAAAATAGAAAAGAACCTTGCTGTTATCAAAGGTATACTCTGCAGCAATAAGCTTCATTTCAAGATTATGATTCTTAATCTTCTCCAGGCAGATTCTGTAAGCCTTCTCAGATTTCTCCTTGTTGGCTTCATACTGCTTACGGTCTTCCTCTGTAGCAAGTCTGATTATCGGCTTGAGATCCTGAGGAATCTCCTTTTCCTCAACCGACTTTCTCTCAGTTACAACTTTTCCGTATTCCACGCCTCTTGCCGTTTCCACGATTACATTGGAATCAGCTGGAATGTTATAATCCTTGGGATCAAAATAATATATCTTACCGTTCGTTCTGAAACGAACACCTATAACATCTCTCATCATATCTCCTTAAGCGTCAGTATCAGAAGACGCATAATATCATCGAATCTCGCATTTGCTCTGAGGCGGACCTTGGCATTTGAAACAGCCTTTGCCTTATCCTCAAGCTCGTTGAAGGACAAGTACTTTGCCTGGTTGCTGATCACCGAATACTGATCCTTGAACAGGATCTTGTCCGGATTACCCGTTACCTTAAGCACGATTATATCTCTGTACCACATCATCATAAGATCGAGATATTCCTCAATGCTCATCTTATAACGTTCCGCAGCCTTAATACATTCAACTATCTCTTCCATATCCATATCATAGATATGCGTTTCCAACTCAATGACCGAATTGATCAGTCCCTGATACTCTTCATTTGTTGCAAGGCTGATAGCCTTTCCGAGATTTCCCTGTGCATACTCGATAGCAAATTCAGCTCTCTCGCTTTCAATGCCGTAATTAGTCTTCAGATATTCCTTGATATCCTTTTCTCTGACCGGCTTCGTAGCTATCTCTATACATCTTGAACGGATGGTCGGAAGAAGCTTATCCGGATTTGATGTAATAAGAATAATAATTCCGTATTCAGGCGGCTCCTCAATAGTCTTGAGCAGCGCATTCTGTGCCTGATCATTCATCTTCTCGCTGTCTTTAATAATATAAATCTTATATCTGCTGCTGTATGGCTTGATATCCATACTGTTTACAACCTGCTCCCTGATCTCCTCAACAGAGATAAGGTTCGGCTTTGCATGATTTACATATATTACATCCGGATGATTTCCCGTATCCATCTGATGGCATGAGGCGCAGTTATCGCACGAATCGGTTCCGCCCTCCTCGCACTGCAGTGTTTTTGCAAAACAAAATGCGAGCGAACTTCTTCCGCTTCCTTCCTCGCCCGAAAGGATATATGCATGGCTTACCTTACCGGACTCAATACTGCTTCTGAATCTGGTGATTATATCTTCATGTCCGACTATATGTCTGAAATCCATCAGCTAAACCTCCGTTATTTTGAAAGGATCGTTTCAACCCGTTCCTTTATAATACCACATATCTCCTCAATAGGTAAAGTTGCATCTATCTTTTCTATTCTCTCAGGGAATCTGTCATGAAGACTTCTATATCCCTCGGCAACGGCTTTGTGGAATTCAAGAGATTCCAGCTCCATCCTGTCAAGCTCCTTCTGATCCTTCTTTCTGGCTATTCCTACTTCTGCAGGAAGATCCAGAAGAAATGTAACATCCGGCATATACTCTCCTATCGCATGGAGATTGACCTCATAAACCGCATCTACTCCAAGGCCTCTTGCCATTCCCTGATATACAAGGGATGAATCAACGAATCTGTCACTTATAACAGCCTTTCCGCTCTCAAGTGCCGGGCCTACTACCTCTGCGATAAGCTGTGCTCTTGCAGATGCATATAAAAGCATTTCCGTAACCGGCGACATTTCTGAATATTCTCTGTTCAGGATAACTCCTCTGATATCCTCGCTGATCCTGGTTCCTCCGGGTTCACGGGTTATCAGAACATCGTAACCTTTCTTCTCAAGATACTCCTTCAGGAGCTCAATCTGTGTACTCTTTCCGGAACCGTCCGGTCCTTCCATTGTGATAAAAATACCCTTTTTCATCTGTCCATATCCTTAATCATATCAATCTTCGTAAGCTTCTTCGTCATTTCCGGATTCGCTGTATGAATCATCATAGGATCCTTCGGTCTCGTAAGATTCATCATAAGACTCCTCATTGGATTCTTCGTTTGATTCTTCCTCATCATCTTCCCACAGATCCCCGTATACAGGCCACGGAAGGTCTATCTCCTGCATTACAAATCCCGTAACTTCATATGCTTCCTCAGGATTCGTGATCGGCGCCGGCTGCCAGTTATTTGTATCTCCGGTAAAGACATAGCACGGAATGATCTCACGCTCGCCCGAAACAAGTTCATTTTTTCCGTTATCCTTATGAACCTTAAGATGATATTTATAGATCATCGTACGATTCGGAAGAGGACATGAATTTCCGCCGAAGCAGAAATTACCGAGCGAATAAACTATATCGACATCATTGTAAACCTCTATCTGCTGCAGGCAGTGCGGATGTGATCCGATTATCAGGTCAGCTCCCTGATCGATAAGACTGTGATTAGCCTCGATCATCCATCCTTCCGGATAGTAAATGTGCTCAATACCTCCATGATAATATATGATCTGGAAGTCCGAATTCTTCTTTGCTTCCTCGAGATATTCTTCTGTCTCATATACTTCTTCCGGCATATAATAAGCCGAACAGATAACTGCTATCCTGAAGCCGCCCTTCTCATAATAGATTATCTTATCATGATAGCCCCACATAACACCTGCTGCATCAAGGGCTTTCTTCGTATCATCAAGACCTCCCTCTCCGTAATCAAGTATATGATTGTTGCAGATGGTAACTGCATCTATCCCGGCAACCTTGAATACCTCAGCATTCTTTGCCGGCGACTTAAACCAGAAGCCCCCGTCAGGACCCTTGTCTCTACGCTCTCCCGGATTATCGGAAAATGCATTCTCGCAGTTTGCAACAGTAAGATCATCATTTACAAAATACTGACTTACCTTTTCAAAGAAATAATCCTGAGGATAATTCTCCAGATACCAGAGCATGGTTCCTTCGCTGTTATCCTCAAGCTGTGTTGCCATACAGCAGTCACCTATAAATGTAAGCTCTATATCAAAATCCGATCCGTCGGGAATATCCTGCTTTTCAGCGTCTCCCGCTGTTCCGACTTTTCCGTCAAGGTTAGTACCCGAATTATCGCCCGGATCATTTTCAAGCTTCGTCAGAATACCGACTCCGGATTCCGAAATCGAAGCCTCTTCGGTATCCATTTCATTAACTCTCAGATCATCTGATTCTCCCGGCATTCCGGGTACTCCCGCATTCGGATTCTCCGATTTTATATTTCCCCCAATCCTTCCGGAAAACTTCAGCCACGCAAGCGTACCTCCTGCTGCTATGACCAAAACCGTCAGCAGAATGAATAACCTTTTTCTTCTTACCTGACGCTTCCTTTCAGCTGCCCGACTGCGTCTCGCCTTCTCAGCAACCTTACTTCTATAGTCTTCACCACTCATCAATTTACACTCTCCGTTATAAAAAGCTGTGCCGCAAGACCTGCATCATTTATCACGGATGCAGCCCTCTCTGCCTTATCTCTGCTATCAAAAATACCGAATACAGTCGGTCCGCTTCCGCTCATCACAGCATTCAACGCCCCCTGCTGTTTCATAAGTTCTTCAAGCTTACCAATTTCCGGATGCCTCTCAGCTGTAACATATTCAAGAACATTCATTAATCTATCGGTAACGCCCTTAAGATTCCCACTCTCCAAAGCTTCAACCTGTCCGTCGATATCAGGATGGATTATCTCTTCTCCACTGCCGAACAGCTCATCAAACCCTCCGTATGCTTCTGCAGTCGAAACCGATATACCCGGTTTTGCAACAACAAAAATCGATTCCGGAAGAGGCCTGAGACTTGTCAGAATCTCACCTATACCTTCTGAAAGAGCTGTTCCGCCCATGATGCAATAAGGAACATCAGCTCCGAGTCCAACTCCTATCTCCATCAGTTCCCGCTCCGAAAGCCCTGCTCCGAGAAGTTCATTTACACCTATCAGAGTCGCCGCACAATCACTGCTTCCTCCGGCCATTCCCGCTGCAATAGGGATATTCTTTGACAAAGTAATATCCATACCGCCCTTATATCCGGCCTTCTCAGAAATAATATGTGCTGCCTTATATATCAGGTTGTCTTCACCCAGCGACAATCCTCCTGCCGTCTTAAGAGAAGACTCCTCGCTTCCGTTCAGCTGTCCTTTTGATTCAACCATTGTAATCCTTATTCCGGCTTCATCGGTTTTTTCAAAAGTCAGTTCATCATATATATTAAGAGTCTGCATGATCATTCTAACAAGGTGATATCCGTCCGGACGCCGCCCTACTATATCAAGCCCAAGATTTACTTTTGCATATGCCTTACGTTTGACCATCTGAAGTATCCTCCATCCAAAAAAATATTGTACTATATTTTGAATAAACTTGCATTAAAACCTTTAATATGCTATTTTCTTCTATGATGCTTTTTAATAAATTATTAATAAGTAAAAAAATATTGGGTTTTGTGGAGGTTTTTTATGGCAGCAACACGTGTTCAAACAAAGGGAAGTGTCAAAGCTTCCGGTATTATTTTACTCGTTCTCGGAATCGTAGTAGCTATAATTGGTTGTCTTATTCTCGCAGCCAACGCAAACTATATGATCAAGGGCGAATGCAAGGATCTTCAGACTTATATAGATGATGAGGGTCCTTATCCGACAGGCGAGTATGTTAAGCTTACAGTTAATTCTGCATTCGGTCATTACGCAGAGCTTAAGAAGACAACAAACGGTATTCCAACAGGAAATACCAGATATTATGTTCTCTGGCTTGATGATGACAATCTCATCTCTCTCGCAGTAAGCGGCAAGAAGAATTATGAAATAATGGATAAGATCGTATCAGAAACAGAAGCCAGTACCGACGGATATGCTACATCTACTTTCCAGGCTGAAGGAAAGCTTAAGCAGATTACAAATAAGGAACAGTTGAAGTATTATAACGAATTCGTTGACGGTGCTGAAGAAATGGGAATGCATGTTAAGACAGTTGAGATTGACTGTACAGATTCCAAGAGCTCACTCTGGGGCATCGTTGCAATTCTTGTTGGTCTCGGTTTAGTTCTTGTCGCTGTCGGAATTGCTTATATCAAGAAGGCCGGCAAGATGGGTGCTATACCTGATTCATCTTACTCAAATGTAGGTTATTCACCGATTGATACAACTTCTGATGCCGATGCTTATACACCGGTTGATACAACTCAGAATAACGATCAGAATTTTTAGGTTCTAACGATCAGTAATAATCACACAATCGAAAATTTAAAAGGTCAGTTCACATATCTCGTGAACTGACCTTATTTTTTTGCTTTATGCGCTGATATAAATGCAGCGCTATAATTACTATAATTACTATAATTACTAAATCTATATCATGATCATCTATTAATTCTGAGCCAGATAATCTCTGACTTTAAGAAGTGATTCAAGTATTATACCGGCAAGTCCCCTTATCTCATCATCCGGCTGAAGAATATCCGGAACCATTATCGGGAAACCTCCTGCTGCATGTGCAGCTCTTATTCCATTGAATGAATCTTCTATGATACAGCAATCCTTCGGATCTACTCCGAGAACCTCTGCAGCCTTCAGGAAGCTGTCCGGTGCCGGCTTACTTTTCCTTATCATATCACCGCCGACAACCTTATCAAAGTAACTTAAAAGTCCTGCCTCACTGAGTTCTCTCTCAACCGTTTCGGTTTTTGTAGAAGACGCTACAGCTATCTGTACTTCTTTATCCTTCAGATACTCAAGTATTTCCACTACACCAGGCTTCATAGGGAGATTTCCACCCATGGTCTTCTCCTTAAAAAGCTCAGCAGCTCCCATCCACAGCTCATCGAGCGGAAAATCCTCACCCAAGCATTCTTCCATTATCCTGCGTGTTTCTTCGCTTGTTATTCCGATACATTTACGGCTCACATTTTCAATCAGATCCGCATCTGTAATTCCAAACCTACGTGCTACTTCTTTGTTACATTCTATATAGAGTCTTTCAGAGTCAAATATAACTCCGTCCATATCAAATATTACTGCCTTAAACTTCAATTGAAATCCTCCATCAAGCATTAAAATCCGTTAAAATCCTTAAGCGGCTTCGGTGACTCAAGTTTAATCTCTTTTCCCTTTGGTTTCTTGGCATTAAACTCTTCTTCTGTCAGATCATCACCGCGTTCTGCAGCCCATTCAGGCCAGGTGTGGGAGACTTTATATGCTTCCTCAAATCCTGCAAGATCATCTTCAACTGCAAATGTATAAATATCCTGCTGATATGGCTCATTATTCTCATCAATTAAATATCTGCGTTCAGCAACAGGCAGATATATACCGAACTTATCATGGAAACGGAAGATGGTTTCTATACCTTCATTCTCTGCTGTCTGTGTTATAGCTGCCATACCATCATCAAAAATATGAAGCTCTGCTTCAGGTGAACAACCGAGACTGTATACTACGCTCGTTCCGTCATATCCGTAGATCTCACGAAGTTCATCTCCTTCATACAGAAGAAGCTCTGATATCTTATCCCCGTTTAAATCCTGAACAAGATATGCAACATTCTCTGTACCTTCGCTGCCCTTAATACCCATAAGAGCCTGCGAATATGCATTCATTATATCTGCTGCTTCAAAGGAAACTCTCTGTTCTGCAAATCCTGTTATATCATTTATGACAAGAGATCCGTCCTTACCACTTGGATATATTGCATAGACTTTATCTTCTCCGGATTTCGAATCTGTATATGCAATTCCGATATTCGGAGCATCACCATAGAATGAAACAGTAGCAGCAAGTGCTCTCGTATGATCGAAAAACGGATTTCCTGCGATTACCTGATACTCAAATAATGCATTTCCCTTATCATCTACATCTTTTATTCCCATTCCGAGAATTCTGAAATTATTCAGATCTTCACTTGTCTTAATAATGATCTTCTTTGAATATTCATCCTTGAAGAGTTCAAGTTCATCCGTTGTTTCAGCATCAACTTCAGCATCTTCATAATATTCAACAGTGATAGGACCTGATGTACCGGTGGCATTGGTTCCATCCTTTCCGATATTTACGGTAATCGGTTCACCGGGAGTTGCCTCTGTTTTTGCTTCTGTTTTATCCGGATCCAGTGCAGTCATTCCGCTACTAGTTATAACCTCAAGCTTTGCATCATGATCCGGCATATTGAATGTAAGGATGAAACCCTGAGCTTCATCATATTTAGTGTTCACCGGATCCCCGTCAAGAACAAAACTGTAATCAGTATCCGTAGCTATTTCACTATAAGTAAGCGTAACCTTCTGACCCGGTCTGTAGGAATCTTCAGCTCCGCCGAAGGAATCTTTCTTACCACAGTAATCAATGCTGTAACGTGTCTCATTTGTACCTGCTTCTGTTGTGCCGCCGGATCCGCACGCTGTGATCATAAGCGCCATAACCAAGAGGACTGTCAATAATAACCTTCTTTTCATATTTCCTCCTTTATCATCATACATCGCATATATCCCGATTGTATGATTTTATAAATACCCGATAATAATACCTCAAAAGTCATTATTTTACAATTGCCATATATTAAAATATGATGAATGTGAAAAAATACAGAGTATAAAGTGCCACGCTTCATACTCTGTATATATTTACTCCAACTCTTCATTTATCTGTCTAATTTCTTCCTTCAGTTTTCTGTATTGAAGGATACCGATTATCAGATAGCACACTCCATAGCCCGCGAATGTCGAAATGATTGCCTGCGGATAGTGATGCAGCTGCCATATAAGAACCGCTATCCCTATTGCAACTGGAGCCGTAACCAAAAAATATATGATATTCTGCAGAACAATACCCAGCTTATCCACATCATAGATAAATGTCATCGCCGAAAATACAGCCCCTATAATTCCATACAGGAATACATTTACATATGCGGCAATTACAGGTGTCGGAAACAAGTTTATGAACTCAGGTGACATGGATATAAAGTTCTCTTCACCTGCTGCATTTAATATTATATCGATAAGCATATTTACCGCAGTTCCTATCAGAGCTGACATGGCAAATCCCCTGAATCCTCTTTTAAGTATTTCTTTCATTGCCGCCACCTCGATTCATTATAAGCATTTCTTTGATCTTTGCTACATTTCTTCTTGAAGTATAGGTTTCATAACCGTTCTTCATGATCACCTTTATAGTTCCGGTAATACTCAGATCAAGACTTTTTATCTTCCTGAAATTCACGATCTCCGATTTGGATATCCTGACAAAACCCAGATCTTTGCACCTTTCTTCAAGCTCGTACAGCTTATTCGAAATGGTGTACTTGCCGGAATCATCAACTGCAAAGACCTTCTGACCTTCAGCATAAAAACTTACCATATCAAGGAGTCTCAGAATACATTTGTTACCCCTCTCATCCGTACCTGTAAGCGACTCGTCAAAAATGTCATGCAGCTCATGCACCACATTTTTCACCTCATCATCAAGACTGTCCTTACAGACATGTATTTCCGTTTCGGTATATTTTTTGTCGATAATTGTTTTTATCTTCATCCGATTCAGCACTCTCTCAGTTTCTTGAATACTTTTCATACTAATGATGAACGAATCCCTTTGAAAAGCGGACTTATGTCCATCGATTCAAGTATAATAGAGTGCTTCGACTATGTAAAGCGGACATTCTTATTCTGCTTCGCTGCATACTCATGAACTCATGCTTCTTCGCAGCGTGTCAGAAGGGGCTTTAACCCCTCCTGACTTTGAAACCATATCATATTAATTAACTATGCAAGATCTGCTTTCATTCTCTTCCTGAAGCACAGTATTCCCAAGCCTGAGAGAACTGCTGCCGAAGCCGAAACGATTATAAGCGGCAGCCAGAAGGACTCCCATGAAATATCAAGTTTTATTGCCGATCTCACCGTCTTTGTGCAGTAGATAAAAGGCAGGCATCTGCAGATCTTATAGAGCACGCCTCCTGCTCCTTCTGCATCAAACCAGATACCTCCGACGAAGGAACCAAGTGAAATGATTATCGAGCAGACTCCCGGCGCTGCCTTCTCATTAAAGAGCGTTCCAAAGATGAGTCCGATAGCAACAAACATAAATGCCGATGGCAGCATAGCCGCAAATGTAAGAAGTATTCCGAATATTTCCAGCTTTACTCCTACAATAAGTGAAATTATCAATGCAGCAACGGATGATATAAGTGCCTGAACAACTGCGATAAGTATCATCGGAAGGATATATCCGTATGTGAAATCACTGCTCTTCATCGGTGTTGCAAAAAGCCTGATCAGGAAAGATCCGCTTCTGTCCTTTGCAATCGTGATCGCTGTGAAAAGCATTACGAAAGTCTGTCCGAATATGATTATTCCGCCCATAAGATTATCTATTCTGAATATCGTCATTCCGGCTTCTTTCGGAATCGATGAATTTACAAGCGTCATTACTATAAGCATAACAATCGGAAATGCTATGCAGAATATATAACTGAGTGTGTCTCTTGAAATTTCAAGCAGATTTCTTTTTGAAAAATTTAAAGCTCTGTTCATGATTATCTCCTCTTTTATTCATACCAAAGTAATCTTCGTATATTATTTACATGCTGCTTAACTCTCTTCGGCTATCGATATGAATACCTCCTCAAGTCCTTTACGTCCTGTCGCCTTTTCAAGCTCTTCAAGAGTTCCGAGACTTGCCAGATGCCCCTTGATCATTACCGCAATCCGGTCTGCCAAAGCCTCTGCCTCTTCCATATAATGAGTTGTAAGGATTATGGTCGTACTCTTCTTCAGGATTTCAACCGCCTTCCAAAGCTCACGTCTTGCTAGTACATCGAGTCCCAGTGTAGGTTCATCCAGGAAAAGAACCTTCGGTTCTCCGATAACCGCCATCGCGATAGAGAGCTTCCTCTGCCATCCGCCCGATAAGGTTTTTGCCTTCCTGTTTCTCACTTCTTCAAGCCCGAAGGTAGCGATAACTTCCTTAACCCTTGTATCGACTTTTTCCTTATTTTCTTTCCCCGGGAAGTAAACACCTGCCATAAACCTCAGATTCTCTTCCACCGTAAGATTATCCGCAACAGCTGTATCCTGTGTCGATATTCCGACCAGCGGCTTAATCTTATCTATATCACGTCTTATATCCTTACCGAAAAGCTCAGCTGTTCCGCCTGTCGGTTCCGACAAACCTGTAAGCATACGGATTGTAGTTGTTTTTCCGGCACCGTTTACTCCGAGCAGTGCAAAGAGCTCTCCCTCCATTATTTCGAGATTCAGGCCGTCCACAGCCTTAACTCCCGAATATTCCTTTGTAAGTCCACTGATCTTGATTACTGTATTTCCGTTCATTTTCCTCTCCTTTCATTTGACCTAAGGTCTGCTTTCATTCGAAAGGCTCGTCCCTTCGGTAAATGTTCATGTGGTATACAATTATTTCTGCTTCATGTCTGCATCATATATTTTCCATTATTAAGATTAAATAGTTTTGACATGAACGGTAGTTGGGGATATATGAACGGCTCGATCATTAAGCCGGATGCACTGCGTAAGACGGGGTGTTTCCTTATGCGGCTATATGCTTTTCACATAAATCAAAAAGCGGAAAGAGGATTGTTTATCCTCCTTCCGCTTCGGTATAGTGACAATTTATTTGGATTGTGGAAATGCTATGCTTATGATCAGTCTGCCATCTTCGTATTCAGAACTTATTTCTCCTCCCATCTGCTCAACAAAGGTCCTTGCTATGGAAAGTCCCAGTCCCGTGGAATTACGACCGGTTTCAACTGTATAGAATCTGTCGAAAAGCCTTGCAGCTTCTACTGATGTCATTCCGGGCGCGAGATTTGAAAAAATCATCGTTCCTTCATCGGTGAGTTTTATGTTGAAGTCACCCTTACTATATTTTATCGCGTTACTTATAACATTTGATATTGCTCTGTCGATATGTGTCTTATCAAGTTTTCGAACTATCTTCTTCTCTGTAATATCAACTGTCGGAGTGATACCTCTTTCCGTAAGAGCGCCGTAGTATTCCATGATGGAATCCTCCAGTACCTTGTTCAGATTTACGTCGGTAAGTTCAACCGTATCTTCCGAATTGAGGATCAGCGAATAACTGAAAAGCCCTTCTGTCAGCTTCTTCATATGCTCCGCTCTTTCATCGATTATATCAAGGTATCTCTCCATTTCCGGAGATTTGTCCTGTTTTTTCATAAGCGCCAGGTATCCGCAGATAGCAGTAAGCGGAGTTCTTATATCATGAGAAATATTGGTGATCGCAGTACGAATTTCTCTGTCACCCTCATGATATTTATGATAGGATTCCCTGAGCTTTATAATAGTATGGTTCATTTCATTCGCAAGTGCCCTGATATCGCGGTCACGCGATGACACACCTATCAGTGTATTGGTATTCAGATTACCTCTATCACCAAAATCAGTCCGGAGCTCCCGGACTGACTTCTTCATCATATATATTTTCAGTAACAGTAAGCATATAACCGCTATACATATTCCCAACGCTATTCCCATATTGTTTCTCCCGTCTTTAACACCGGCTGTCCATGTGATAAACCTTTACTGTCTCCGGTAATTTCCCCGGATCTTACTGAAGATCTCTCTTGTTGATCCTGAATGATCCGATCATATAGTAAATTACTGCCATTACAAGCGAGATGATGATTGAAACGATCATACTCGTATTAATCTCCGGATCCGAAAGCTGCGAATTGGCAAACCAGCGTCCGAGTGCACTTCCGTTTCCTACAATTACAAGAATCTTTCCCAGCAGTGTTTGCCATGTTCTTGAAACAAACATGAAGATAATGATTGTTGCCGTGAAGGCTCCCTGAAATGCTACGATTCCAAGTGATGCAGATGTAGCAACCTTTCTGAATCTCATTCCGATGAATGTCATAAATGATGAATAAGCGATCATGCTGAAGAAAAGTCTTACGGAATATGTAATAAGCCATGAGCTTACCGGTACTCCGGCAACAAGTCCTCCGACGATCCAGCAAAGTATGATCGTAAGCGAAGCAGCGATCATTGTTATTAAATGTGCTGCATAGATTTCCGACTGCTTATATCCCATTGCAACCTTATTTCTGATGACGCCGTTTGTATATTCGACACTCTGGAATATCGGTGCAAATATCGATATGAACATTATAACTCCGATACTGATAAGCTGATGTGCTTTTTCGATCGATCTGAAATGCATGTCCAGTATAATCTCTGCCTGATTGATAAAATAAATCGTAATCACTACTGCAAGGATGCATCCCGCAATGAAAAATTTATTCTTAAAAAGTCTGCTTAAATTTGCCTTTATAATATTTAACATTTCTATTACCTACTTTATATCTTTCTTTTCAAATACAACAAGTCCGATCAATAATGATAATATGATGAGGCCTCCTCCGCCGATTACATATGCACTCCATTCAAATCTCGGAAAACCTGCAAGGTGCATATATGGAATGTATTTATCTATGAAGCTGAAGACTGCAAGCCTTGAGCCTGAGATTAAAGTCTCACCTGTTTCCGGATAGAGATCCTCTAAAACCATAATTGCCGCAAATTTCATTATCACCGATATTACAGCTCCCACAAAAAGTGATACATGATTTCCACCGAGAATATATATCAGTGCCGTATCAAATATCGCTATCGAAACCGCTGCAATAATATAATATACATTCATCACGATTATTTCTTTCGGTGATGATAGGAATCCTGCCATCAAAGTATTTCCGGATATAATGATCGACAGAAGCGAAACTGCCTGAATCATAACTGCCGCAACCGACATGGTTATCACCGATGAAAGAAAGATTTCGCTTCTCTTTGCTCCCGATGAAAGCTTGTTTCTTATTGCTCCCTCCGAAAACTCCTTTATGATAAATGTAGCAATAAATATCGAAATTGCTATTGCCGCCGTTCCCGGCTGCCCCTTCAGTTCCATATCTGCATAATCAGGTGCCTGATGTGTGAATAATCCGATCACCCACATGATAAAAGGTGTTGAGGAAGTATATATAAATGCATACAGCACAAGTGCCATATAGAATATTTTTGATTTAAACAATCTGCGAAGATCACCGCAAAGCATTCTATACATTTGCCTCACCTCCCAGAAGTGAGAGATAGAAGCCTTCAAGGCTTTCATCATGCTCCTCCATGGAAATGATCTCGCATCCTTCCTTTGCAAATACAGCTGCAATATCAGAGAATTTCATGGTTGAATAAACGTCAGCCGTATCATCACTGATAATCGAATACTCGATTCCCAGATTGTCCATTATTCTTGCAAGCTTTCCTGTATCGCTTACCTTCATTCTTATGCTCTTACGGCATGCATCGTCCAGCTCCTCAGCACTCATTTCCTTGATGATCACACCCTTATCGATGAAACCGTAATGAGTGGCAAGCTTAGCAAGCTCATCAAGTATGTGGCTTGAGATAAGAACTGTAATTCCCTGCTCCTTGTTAAGCTTAAGGATGAGCTCTCTGATCTCAATGATTCCCTGCGGATCAAGTCCGTTTACAGGCTCATCAAGTATTAAGAAATCGGGATTTCCGCAAAGTGCAATTGCAATACCGAGTCTCTGTCGCATTCCGAGCGAGAAGTTCTTTGCCTTCTTTTTTCCTGTATCCGAAAGCCCTACCAGCTCAAGCAGCTCATCGATTCCTTCATAGCTGGGAAGTCCGAGATTTGTATACTGCTGCTTCAGATTATCCTTTGCCGTCATATCAAGGAAGATTGCCGGTGACTCAACCACCGCACCCATGCGGCGTCTTGCTTTATAAATGTCCCTGCTGTTACTCTTGATTCCGCAAAGTTCAAAATCCCCTTTTGTAGGAAGCTGAAGTCCGGTAAGTATTCTTATCATTGTTGTCTTACCTGCTCCGTTCTTTCCTACGAAACCGTAGATAGATCCCTTCGGAATATTCATCGAAACACCGTTCAGTGCTTTGAATCCTTTATAGTATTTGCAAATCTCATTAGTTCTTACAATGTATTCCATAATTTCCTCCTGTACGGCTTCTTCAAAATGCCGCTAATTCTTCTCAGCAAGCTGAACACTCAACTGCTCTTATGCGTTTATATTAACACCCGAGTGTCAAGAAACCGTCCAAGAAATCGTCAAGATTTCGTCAAGATATCGAAAAATTTCTACTACTCAATTAGGCCATGAGAATAAAAAATCAGCGTGAAAACTTGTTTTCTAAGCTGATTTTTATATTCTCATGAGCCCTGCAGAGCAGGGTTGAATGAACGGCATGAAATAATGCGTCTCCGAAGGAGACAGCTAGGTGCAAAGCACCGGCATTATGAATGTCGTTCATTCAGCCTAATGAGTAGTTATAGCTTAATAAATTTAAACCCAATCCCGTAAATAGCCTCTATATAATCAACTCCGTTCACAGCCTGAAGCTTCTTACGAATGTTACTGATATGCTGTTTAAGCGACCTTTCCGTACAGTCCGGCGTATCATAACTTATCTTATCGAGAATCGTATTTCTTCCGATAGGTCTTCCTGCATCAGTCATTAGTATTCTGAGTATCGCACATTCAGTTCTTGTAAGAGTTACCTCTTCTCCCTCTATACGTACTGTATGAAGCTCCCAGTCAAGCGTAATACCACTTGCCGTAATCTCGGTATCAGAATGATATTCTTCCTTTTCGCCTGATACGCTGTCGCCGCTTACTCCTCCATTTCCGGCAGAATCTGCACCTCCCGGATTCGCAGCCTTCATAAGCTCCGCCTGTCTTAACTGCACGACTATTCTTGCCAGCAGTTCATCTATATTGAAAGGCTTTGTAACATAGTCTGCCGCCCCATCGAGAAGCAGTTTTACCTTATTTGTCATATCAAGCTTTGCACTGACTACAATGACCGGGATACCTTCTATCATCGGAAGCAGTTCTTCGCCCGTAAGCCCCGGAAGCATCAGATCGAGAAGTATAAGGTCCGGCCGTTCATTTTTAAGGACCATCAGTGCCTCCGTTCCCGAATAGGCTCTTGTCACTTCATACCCCTCAAGCCTGAGAGTCTCTTCAAGCATATTTCCAATATGTATATCATCATCAACTATCATAATATTTTTCATAACATCCGCTCCTTATCAGCTTTCTGTCTTATTTATGTATTCACACAAAATCAAACATAAACTATAATATAGACATACGTGTCAAAAGTCAAAACAACAGCTCATTTATGATCAAGTTGTTTTAGGATTGCGGGAATTGTGCAGATTTTACCAGAATCCGTGCTGATATTACTTCTTGTATTTTTTCATCCGTTGTAGAATGACATTAATAAATCTATATAGCAGATAAATCTATAGAAAGGTGAAAAAATATGAGAAAAAGAAATATTAAAAAATACGCGGCTTCGGTTTGCATGGTTCTTGCACTAACCCTCGCAGGCTGCTCCGGTACGGAGGAAGCGGCTTCTACCGTAGCGGCAACCGAAGCCCGTGTAAATGAGAACAATACAACCGAAGCGACCGAAGAAGCCGTCGAGGAAACCGCTAAGTTTTCGGCCGGTATAAGCGATGATGCCGCAATTAGCGCAGTAGCTTCCGACGGCATCAGCGAAGTAACCGTTACCGGCCATAATGTTGAGGAAACACCGAGCTGTGAATTCGGAGAAATGTATGTTGCAAAAGACACTGTCAGCATCACATACAGTGCAGGTAATCCTACCGGCCTTCTGCCGCAGACAGTTTCCAAGGATTGTGAATTCTATTTCAACAAGGATTCATCTGACTGGGAGTTGAAACAGGATACCTTAACATCATGTGATGTATATAACGAGCCTCTTCAGGGAAGCAACTGGAAGGTAGAAAACCTCAGTGCTGATATTCTTTCAAAGCTTTTCGGAGACGAAATCCCGGCTGATGATACCGGAGAACTCTATATCCACTTCAATAAAAAGGTCGGTCTTTTTGCATTTAACATGAAGAATGAGAAAAACACTTCTACCGAACGTTTCTTTACATGCAACGGAACCGGAAAGATGACCTGGGTCGGTGCAGCAGGAAATGTAGAAAAGAGCTTTAATTTAGTGGATGGATCCGTGACTGATGCCGGAGACGTTAATATGACTCTCAAAACCGATATAGATACTGCATCTCTCGATTTCGGAATAGATGTATTGCTTATACCCGAATATGAATATGATGCGGCTCTTGGTAATGAAGTTGAGGAAGGAAAGGTATATATCGAAGCTCTTCCAACATTTGAAGTTACTTCTACCAGCATCGAAGGCGGTGACTGGAAACAGTATCTGGGATACAGATATGAAAACAAGTCTCCTGAATTAACATGGGAAAGTTATGAGGGTGCTTCAAAATATATGATCCTCATGATCGACAAGTATGCAGCTAACTGGCTGCACTGGTGTGAGCTGGTAGATGCCTCAGAGGAAACACATTTTGATGAGGGCAAATTCTCCGGAACGGATCAGGGCTATATCGGTCCATACCCTGAGGATCCACATGCATATGATGTTTATATAATAGCACTTGCAGACGAGCCGGCTAAAACATCCTTCAAGATGGATACAACCAGCGGAGATATCAACTCCAAGCTGAACGATCTGAATTTCGCAGCTGACGGAAGCACAGGTAATGTACTGGCAATTGGTTCTATTAGAGCCGGATATATACCATAAGCGCTGCAAAGGCGTAAAAATATAGAGGGTGCCTCATAATTGTGGCACCCTCTATATTTTCGCTGTTAATAATCTATACTTTACCTGAAGTTCCACATCCATTATGTAACGGCCTTTGACATCTCTTCGGTTATTACATAACAACCTGATTCTTACCGTTATTCTTGCCATAATACAGCTTGTCATCTGCGGCATCAACCCATTTTTCTATAGTCGGCCATCCATCTTTACCGGCAACGCCGATGGTAACGGTAATCCTGATATCTTTTCCTTCATATTCAAGCTGTGCATCTTCCACACTCTGCCTAAGTTTCTCCATGCGTTCCTTCAGATAATCATCAGATAGTTTTTGTTTTTCTTTCTCTGTTATCAGTATCAGGAACTCTTCTCCGCCCCATCTTGAAATACTGAAATCCTTGCAGTTTTCCTTCATGATATCGGCAAGACTCTTAAGAACCATATCTCCGGCATTATGTCCATATACATCATTTATACTCTTAAAGCTGTCTATATCTATCATTGCGATATATGCTGCAGATTCGAATTTATCGGTTTCTTCAAGACATCTCATCATATAATGTCTGTTCGGAATATTGGTCAGATTATCTCTTAATGCCATATTTTCAAGCGTATCTTCAGTACGAATCGTCATCTTTATCAGAACATTTGTATAGAATATCAGAAAGCCGAAAACAATTACCGAATTAGTTACCCAGAAAACTCTGGCTATAGACTTATCAGCCATATAAACAGGTCCGCGTATATATGGGATCAAAGAACTTATAAGATAAATAATTATGATCAATCCGCTGACTATAAAAGGATTAACCTTTTTACCGCCAATCTTGCGTCCCATGTAATCTGTATAGAAGATTATCGGTATCATCGACAATCCGTACAGATGAAAACCATAATCATATCCGAGACATATCGTGCAGATTCCCATATAAACAGTAATCCAGCTGTATACCAGAACGACATATTCGTAAAACTTACCTCTGCTTATAAGTATATAACTTATTACATACACCAGTGCCGTCGGAATACTAAACCAGACCAGAAATTTTGCCTTAGCAAACACAAAGAATGCCATAAGACCAAATACCATGATCAAAATAGCAGTATTAACCATATATGTTAATTTCTTGAGTCCTGCTACATTCATAAGTCACCTTCCGTTTCGAGAGATATCATAATTTTAATTCATTCTAAATTATTTTACAATAAATTATAAATCACTCTTTATTGTAAATAAGAATTCTGATGCTATAATATATTCGATTCTGATCCTCGTCGTAAAACGGGCTCAGTTAAACAAATATATCTAAATGAAACTAAAGGAAATGTTATGCTTCAGGAAATCTGGAACAACTTAAAATCTATAGATTTCTGGCTGAATCTTCTGAACAGCTTTAAGGGACTCGGTCCTCTTGCCCCGATCATACTTGCGGCAATCGAATCAATAATCCCACCTCTTCCACTGGTAGCAATAGTACTTGTAAATGTAGCGGCTCACGGAATCTTTCTTGGTTTTCTCTACAGCTGGGTCGGTACCTGTGTTGGATGTACCATAGTCTTTCTGGCCTTCAGACATTTTTTCAGGGACAGATTCATGAGATTTTCGGACAGACATCCTAAAGTGCTCAAGGCTCGTAAATGGGTCGAACAGACCAATGCTGCAACTCTTTTCATGGTTGCACTCTTTCCGTTCACACCTTCGGCCTTTGTAAACTTTGCCTTCGGAGTATCTGAATTCTCACGAAAGAAATATCTTATAACTTTATACGGAGCAAAGCTTATTATGATAAGCCTTCTTGCTATAGTCGGTCAGAGTGCGGTAAGCGCAATACAGAATCCGTGGTTCATACTGATATCTATCGGAATACTTGTTGTCACCTACATTTTGTCTAAGAAGATTACAAAGATGAAGATAGATCATGTAAACAACAAAGAAGCAGAAAAAACAGATGATCCTTTAAACAGTGAGATTACTGAAAATACAGAAGATAATTAAAAAGACCGACGTAGATATCAATATACGTCGGTCTATATTGTTGAAATTCTAAAATCTATTTTTCGGTAATTATCTTATCAGGTTTGATATCGGTATTCTCGACGGGTATGCTCTCAACCCTCTGCATTCCGTAAGCGGCCATTATCGTACTGATGTTTACAGATTCTTTGGCAAGCATTTCCAGAAATCTGTCATAATATCCGCCGCCATATCCGAGCCGATTGCCCTTATCATCATATGCCACACAAGGCATGATCATCAGAATGTCATGGTCCTTTGGTCCTGCACTTTTGTTCTTCTCTATCTGAGGCTGAATTATAAACTCTTCTTCAGTAACCGGTTCCATAATTCCATACGCTCCGGGTGCAACATCCTTATCAGATCTGTATCTGTAGAAGTTCATTTGGGTTTTGTTGATAACCTTCGGAAGATATACCTTCTTGCCCTTTTCCAGTGCATCCTCAAACAGCTTATCCGGCTTCACTTCCTGCCTCATGCTGTAATATCCTAGGATCACCTCAGCATGAATATATTCAGGCAGAAGCATTATCCTTCTGCAGATCTCCTCAGAGACCGCATCAACAAAGTCCTTACAGAGGCTGCTTCTTTCAGCAATTTTTCTTTTCCTTATTTCTGCCTTATTCATTTTCTCATTCCCAAAACCGCGTTTGCTGAGTATATAAATCAGCGATATCTATCTCTCGAAAAGCTCTGTACTGAAATATCTTTCTCCCGTATCAGGAAGCACGGTAACAACGGTATGTCCTTTTCCGAGAAGCTTTGCCATTCTGAGTGCAACACACACATTGGTTCCACTGGAGATTCCGCAAAGAATTCCTTCCTTCTTCGCAAGATTCTTTGTTGTCTCAAGAGCTTCTTCATCGGTAACTATCTCTATATGCTTTATGATAGACTGATCAAGAATCGGAGGAATAACTCCGTCACCGATTCCCATCTGAAGATGTGAACCTATAGAACCTCCTGACAGTATTGCAGCATGCTCGGGTTCCGCAACCCAGATAAGTACATCCGGATTTTTCTCCTTCAGAACCTGACCGATTCCCGTAATAGTTCCGCCCGTTCCGAATCCGGAACAGAAACCGTCTATCGGTCCATCGACCTGAGCCAGGATTTCCTTACCTGTATTGAAAAGATGTGCATTTACATTTTCATAATTTGAAAACTGATCGGGCATGAAATAATTATCATTCTCCGAAACCATTTTCTTTGCAGTCTTTATACATCTCTCGATACATTCACCGATGTTATTATCGTCATGAATAAGGACAAGCTCTGCACCATACTGTTTTATGAGAAGTCTTCTTTCCTCACTTACGGAATCGGGCATGATGATTATAACCTTATATCCCTTTACTGCTCCGACAAGTGAAAGTCCGATACCCTGATTACCGCTGGTCGGTTCAACTATTACAGAATCCGGCCTCAGCTTTCCATCACGCTCTGCGGCTTCTATCATCTGAAGTGCAGTACGAGTCTTTATTGAGCCTCCTATATTCATTCCCTCATATTTTACAAGAACATCCGCATCATCAGCTCCTGTCATATGATTTAGTTTAATAATCGGTGTATTACCTACTGCGGCAAGTATATTTTCAAAAATCATCTCTGTCTCCTATATTGGCTTTCGCCAATTACCCTATAAATTATAGTATAAATCCTTGCCACGTATTGTATCATTTAAACACTTCTATTACAACCGACAACTTATAGGGTGACATACTCCCACCACTTTCGCTTCGCTAAGAAGTGGGGGCTTCTCGTTCGAGCAATCTAACGATCACAGCATACACGAGCTATCTCCGTCTGTCCGACGGTTCTATCTGTACTTAAATACTTAAGTATTTGATTCCTTCATTTCGTATATTTATTGCAGCATTTACGTCACGGTCATGTTCATTTTTACACTTTGGACATGTCCATTTTCTTATTGCAAAATCCTTTATTTCTTCA
>Ga0256405_10004744_pt1 | contig 24858 bp, 23 predicted proteins | sample RumenRJG_02DNA_FD_189096 | JGI IMG/M metagenome (GOLD analysis project Ga0256405, IMG submission 189096) | Bovine rumen microbial communities from Lethbridge, Alberta, Canada - RJG_02 | ecosystem: Host-associated > Mammals > Digestive system > Stomach > Rumen | place: Canada: Alberta... | reverse complement strand
CACGGACGAAAGATTTGGAGCTAATTGCCAAAGCAGGATTCAAACCGATAGGCACCTATCCTATTTCAGCGGTTAAAGCGTAATTATCACTCATATGTACAGAAACATCAATGATTGTGTTTAGATTTCGTACTTGGGTAGAATATTGGATGTTTTGTAACGGTGTAGCTGAATTTGACATTGCCATTGTTTGCAGGGGTTGCATAGGTGAAATCAACCGTTTGTAGAGTATCGGAATTTGAGGAAGTACCGTTTGCAGGGTTCTCAAAATACTCGTCAAGGCAGTTGCCGTCAACGTTTTCCATACAGTCTGCGACTTTGATTTCACTTCTTGTGACGTTTTACGACACTAAAGCGTCGATGCCACTCCATCTGGAGGAGATTTTGAATGGTTAAGATACTTTTTGTTTGCCACGGCAACACCTATATATAGGGGGCAGGACGTAATAATAAGCGGGCAAAACGGGGCGTATCGGGGCATTTGGAAAAATGGGTTACTACCAAAATACTACGAATGAGAACGTGAAAAAAGTGGGTATCGCAGGAGGGATTATTCCTTCTACGGTACCCACTTTGGTTCAAAATTAAAGCTGCGACATTACGGCCTGGCGATCATCTGGTGAGACATTGAGGATATCCAGTGCTTCCTCAGGGCTCCAGCCTTTCTTGTCAATGAGTGCACGGACGTTGTTCAGGATATTATCAATACGTCCCTCATCATAGCCTTCTCGTCTCTGTTCTTTGAGCTCCATCATCAGTGTCATGTACTCCACCCTCGTTTCGTTGTGTCGTTTCAGCCGCTCAACCTCAGCGGCGATGTCTCTGGTGAACTCACCTTCGGCTGCCTTGCCGTCAACATAGGCCACTCAAGGGTCTTCTCGGCATCTGGGTAGGTGATGTTCTTCATCTTGATGCGTAGTAGCTTCTCAATGAGCCGCTTGCAGAGCCTTGGGTTTTGCATGACCTTCTGGAAGAGGAAGTTGTCGCAGATAGTGAGTTCTTCCTACTCTTTGATACGTCCTATGGGTTAGCCGCCTCCTTTCCTTAATTCTACAACGGTAGTGGAGTGATGGCAAGGGGGAGTTTATCTAATCTAACTCTGGGGCAACTGGAAATTTTGCCCAAGACCAAGGGGAGTACCAGAAACGTTACAATGGCTTGGTGGAGTGATACAAGAAGACACGGTCACGCTTCGACGAGGTGACGGAGACTATCGCCCAGCGGTCAGCCAAGGGAGAGAGGTTGGCAGGGTTTATCAGGATACTTGAGGCGTAGAGGGAGCCTGCAGGCGCAAAAGTCCTGCACCTGCGCCCGCACTAGCACGTCCGTGTGCGTCGGTGGCGGAGTTCGATGAGCGGCTGTGGGGTGCGATGGTGGACTATGTGACGGTGGGCGTGGACAAGCGGCTGACCGTGGTGTTTCGGGATGGGACGGAGATTTGAAAAAAATCCCCTATGTACAAAAAATGTTCCCTTCCTATGCTATCATACAAAGGAATCTCAAAATACGTGTCGAAGCACAAAGGATGAGGCTATGATGCTAATAAGCATTGACCGGAAATAAAGAGGCTTTGCATGAACAATTGATGCCTAGCAAACGAGGCCGTCCAAGGAAAGCTGTGGTCGAGAAGAGTTTATAGTATATTTTGTTGAAAAACTGGCATTTGTCTATGGAAAAATTTGAACAATGCGTTATAATATAATAAATAAGGGAAAAATTCGGAAAAGGAGGTCTTGATGTGCAGGCGAAATATATCTTGTCCTTGGATTCCGGCACGGTGAAGAATCGGGCAGTGATATTCAACCGGGCCGGTGATATGGTTTCCTATGCGGAAAAGCGGATCAGTGTCAATCGCCCCCATAGCGGCTGGGTGGAGCAGGACCCTGACGAGATCTGGAGCACCCAGCTTTGGGCGGCGAAGGAGGCCATCCGTTTGGCGAGGCTTTCCAACAGCGATATCGCCGCCATTGGCATCACGAACCAGCGGGAGACCACCATCGTATGGGACCGTTCCACGGGGCGCCCCATCTATCCCGCCATCAGCTGGAAATCCCGGCAGACGGACAGGATTTGCGGCCAGCTGAGGAAGAAGGGATTGCAGGAGGAAATCCGCCAGAAGACCTCCCTTGTCATCAATCCCTATTTTTCGGCCACGAAGCTCTGCTGGATCCTGGAGAATGTGCTGGGAGCGAGGGAACTGGCCAGCCGGGGGGATCTCATCTTCGGGACCGTTGACACATGGCTCATGTGGAAACTCAGCGGGGGAGCCATCTTTGCAACGGATTTCTCCAATGCTTCCCGCACCATGATGTTTCATTTGCGGGAACTGAAGTGGGATGAGGATATCCTGCGTCATCTGGACATTCCCGCATGCATGCTTCCCCGGGTGCTTCCCTCCAGTCATGTTTACGGCATGACAGATGCCAAGGTCATGGGCTCCGGGATTCCCATAGCGAGCTGCATCGGCAACCAGCAGGCCGATCTTTTTGGCGAGGCGTGTTTCCACAAGGGAATGGCAAAGAATACCTATGGGGAAGGCTCTTTCTTCCTGATGAATGCGGGGACGGAGTACCATAGGTCGCAGAATGGCCTGATTACCACAATTGCATGGGGAATCGGCAACGAGGTCACCTATGCGATAGAGGGCAGTGTGTTCGTCTCCGGCTCCACGCTGGAATGGCTGAAGGAGCGGCTGGCTTTTCTCGATTCCATGTCGGACTCGGAGTGGGTGGCGAAACAGGTACCGGATTCCGGCGGCGTGTATTTCATTCCGTCCTTCCGCGGGCTTTCCGCTCCTTATTGGGACAACCAGACCAGTGGCATGATCATCGGGCTCAAGGAGGACACGACCCGTTCCCACATTGTCCGTGCGGCGTTGGAGTCCCTTGCCTATCAGGTGCGCGATGTCTATGAGGCGGTGGTTTCCGATACGGATACGGAAATCACGGACATCCGCGTGGATGGCGGTGCCAGCCAGAACAGCCTGCTCATGCAGTTCCAGGCGGACATCCTGAACCTGCCGGTCATCCGTCCCTATATCAATGAGACGACTGCTCTGGGGGCAGCCTATCTTGCCGGCCTGGCGGTGGGGCTCTGGAAGGACGTGGAGGAGCTCCAGTCCCTTTGGCATGAGGGAATGAGGTTCCATCCCCGCATGCAGGAGTACCAGCGCAATGAACTCTATGATGGATGGCAGAATGCAGTATCATGTGTCATGGGTTGGACAAAATAGGAAGGAAAATTTCCCTGTTGGGTCGAATGTATAATAGTAAAGGGAATATGTTGGCAAGCATAGAAAGAGCAGGAGCCCATCATGAAACAAGTGATATTTAATCTGCAGTCCCTCAGTGAACTGGATGGCTGCATCGAGAAGTTTCGAAAGGAATGCCCGGAAACCTATTCCTCTTTGTTGATTTCTGTATTCACCCATTGGAATGACCGCGAGAACATTGCCAGGCTTACGTCCAGGCTTGCACAATGCCTGCCCTCGGCATGCATTGTGGGCTCCACATCTTCGGGGGGGATTGTGGAAGGCAGGCTGGAAATGCATACCACGGTCCTGAGTTTCATGGTTTTCCAGGAAACAAGGATTGAGGTGCACAGCTTCTCTGACAAGACGGATCCTCTGGAAGAGGGGGAGCGTTTCCTGGCGGAATGCATACTGATTGACAGTCTGGTGGGGATTGAGTTCCTTGCGACACTGAAAACCTTCAATGTCCAGGGATTTTTCGGACAGTTGGCGGATTTACCGCTGGAAGTGGAAGTGTTTGGCGGTGGTGCGGATACCTACGAGGCGGATGGGGCTACCTATGTGTTCACGGATGAGGTCATCCTGGATGCGGGCATGGTGGCGGTCTGCTTTGCGGGTCCTGCACTGTCCATACAGGTGGATTCCGGATTTGGATGGAGGCCCTTGGGGACGCCCATGAAGATCACGGCGACTCATGGGAACCTGATTGTCCGTGAATTGGACCATCAGCCGGCGGTGTCGGTTTATGAGAAATACCTGAAGATATATCCCAATGAACATTTCAACCGGAACATCCTGGAATTCCCGCTGGTGCTGGAGAGGGAAGGGGTGAGTCTTGCGCGGCTGCCGGACGATTACATGGAGGACGGCTCGCTGGTCTTCAACGCGGATTGCCATGAGGGGGAGTATGTCCGTCTGGCCTATGGGGACTCCAATGAGATCGTGGAAAACACGCAGCAGATGCAGGACCGGCTCATGGAGGATGCGCCGGAGGCAATCCTGATCTTCAGCTGCGTTACCCGCCGGATCTTCCTGCAGGATGCTGTGCGCTATGAAATATGCCGTTATCAGGATATCGCGCCTGTGGCAGGGTGGTACACCCACGGGGAGATTGACCGCAAGGCCGACAAGATACAGATGCTCAATATGACACTGGTGACGGCAGGTTTTCGGGAAGGCTCCTTGAAGAACACGGGGAAGAAGCTCCAGCAGACGGATGTCAGGGAATTGAGTGACTATATGACGCTGGCCCAGCGCCTTTCCTGCTTTATCACGGTCACCTCCAGGGAATTGGAGGCAGCCAATCGCAAGCTGACCATGCTGGCATGCCAGGACCGCCTCACGGGAATCTTCAATCGTGGGGAGATAGAGACTCGCTTCAAGGAATTTGTCCGGGAAATGAGGGAACTTGGGAAACCGACTTCCGCTATCATGATGGATCTCGATAATTTCAAGTCCGTCAATGATATCCATGGGCATGAGATTGGGGATGTGGTATTGCAGACCGCTGCAAAGGCCTTGATGAAATGCATTCGTCCGGGGGATATCGCCGGTCGCTGGGGCGGGGAGGAGTTTCTCGCCGTCCTGCCCGGGGCGGATCTGGAGGCGGCTGTCCTTGTGGCGGAAAGGATCCGCAAGGAACTGGCATCCCTTTACATACTGCCTGACCGTTCGGTGACGGGGAGCTTTGGTGTTGCAGAGGTGGGCATCGATGAGGAGTTTCTCGCCTTTTACCAGCGCCTGGACGAGAATCTCTATACCGCAAAGCACAGCGGGAAAAATTGCGTGGTTTCATGAAAAAACGGCATTGCCTGTGGGGGCAATGCCGTTTTGGTTGGTCAGATGGTGCTTTTTCCTACTTGGTCGAAAGTGTCCGTGATGGGAGCGGGGGGCGTCTTGTCCATGAGGCTCACGACGCAGATGGCGATGCTGGAGAAGAGGAAGCCCGGGACGATCTCGTAGAGCCCCCAGAGGGCGAGCTGTTTCCATACCAATACGGTCACGCCCCCCACGATGATGCCGGCCACAATGCCGTTGCGGGTGGCGCGGCGCCAGAAGAGGCTCATGAGGATGGCGGGGCCAAAGGCTGCGCCGAATCCTGCCCAGGCATAGGCCACCATGTCCAGGATGAAGTTGTCGGGATTGAGCCCGAGGAAAACGGAAAGGGAAGCGATGACGAGGACGGAGGCACGGCTGATCCAGACGAGCTCCTTCTGGTCAGCATCCTTGCGCAAGACCGTGCGATAGAAGTCCTGCGCGAAGGCGGAGGCCGCCACGAGGAGCTGGGAGGATGCGGTGCTCATGATGGCCGCCAGGACGGCAGAGAGGACGAGTCCGGCAATCACAGGGGGGAACAGGGTGTTCGTCATGACAAGGAACACGGTCTCCGTGCCCGTCCCGGTCAGGGGCTCTGTGAGATAGACGCTGCCCACCATGCCTACGGCAACCGCCGCAGCCAGGGAGAGCACGACCCAGGTCATGGCAATCTGAGTTGCCTGGCGGATCTCGCCGGAAGAGCGGATGGCCATGAAGCGTACAAGAATATGAGGCTGTCCGAAATAGCCGAGGCCCCATGCGAGAAGGGAAATCAGCTCGATATAGCCCATCCTGGAACCATCGGGATTCGTAAAGGGCTCGAACATGCCGGAGCGGAAACTTTCGATGGCCTCCATGGTGACGGAAAATCCTCCCATGCTCATGGCTGCGCAGATGGGAACGATGAGGATGGCGAAGAACATCATGACGCCCTGGATGAAATCCGTGCGGGACACGGCCAGGAAGCCTCCGGCCAGGGTGTAGAAGACCACGGAGCCTGCGCCGATGAAGATGGCATATTCATAGGGAATGCCGAAGACCGACTCGAAGAGGCGCCCTGCGGAGACGAAGCCCGAGGAGGCATAGATGATGAAGAAGATGAGAATGAAGATGGCGGGCACGATGCGGAGAAGTCCGCTCTTGTCCTCGTAGCGGTTCTGCAGGAATTCCGGCAGGGTCAGGGAGTTCTTTGCCAGCTCCGTGTATTTCCTGAGACGTGCGGCGACGAACTGCCAGTTGGCCCAGGTGCCGATGGCAAGCCCCAGGGCAATCCAGCCCGCATTGAGGCCTGCGAGATAGGCGAAGCCGGGAAGCCCCATGAGCATCCAGCCGCTCATATCGGAAGCCTCGGCGGAGAGGGAGGTGACCCATGCCCCTAATTTGCGGTTGCCGAGAAAGTAGTCGCTCATGTTGCGGGTGCGGCGGTAATAGTAGATACCGATGGCCATCATGAAGCCGATGTAAAGCACGAAAGTATTGATAATGATAAGATTGTGCGTCAAATAAATTCCTCCTCTATAATAATGGTATGGTTTCTATAGCACAATTTCACATAGATGCAGTTTCCTATTATAGCGTAAAATCTTGTCCAAGGCAAAATTTGCCAAACGATTGAAATCAGCGCTGCCTTGTGATATATTTAAAAGCAGACTGAAAATTTGAGAGATGGGGAGAGGAACTTGATGGAGAAGTACGATGTTGCCATCATTGGAGGAGGACCGGCAGGGATCTTCGTGGCATACGAGCTTGTGGAGAAGGCACCGAAACTCCGCATCCTTGTGCTGGAAAGCGGGAGGGATATCTACCATCGCGTCTGTCCGATTTCCGCGGGAAAGGTGAAGAGCTGCATCCGCTGCAAGCCCTGCAGCATCATGCGTGGTTTTGGCGGGGCGGGAGCTTTTTCCGATGGGAAGTATAATTTCACGACGCAGTTTGGCGGCTGGCTGAATGAGTATCTGGATGATGCGGAGGTCATGGAGCTCATCGAGTACGTGGATGCCATCAATATGAGGCATGGGGCGCCCTCCAAGGTGTTCACCACGAAGGGGTCAAAGCTCAGGAAACAGGCACTGGAATATGATCTGCATCTTCTGGAAGCAAGCGTGCGCCATCTGGGGACGGAAAACAATCTCAAGATGCTGGAAAGCATTTACGAGTTTCTGCGGGAAAAGGTGGATTTTCGCTTTGAGTGCCCGGTCCGTCATATTGTCTCGGACGGTGCGGGGGAGAATGAACTGGAGTTTGAGAGCGGGGAGAAGGTTGCGGCGGAATACATCATCGTTTCCCCGGGACGTGCGGGAGCCGAGTGGTTTTCCGATGAATGTGCCCGCCTCGGTCTGGAACAGGAAAACAACCGCGTGGATGTGGGCGTGCGCATTGAGGTGCCGGACGAGATCTGGAGCCATATCACGGACGAGGTCTATGAGGCGAAGCTGGTCTATCGCACGAAGCGTTACGGGGACTATGTGCGCACCTTCTGCATGAATCCCCACGGACATGTGGTCATGGAGAACACGGATGGCATCGTGACCGTCAACGGGCATTCCTACAGTGACCCGAAGCTGCAGAGCAACAACACGAACTTTGCCCTTCTGGTGAGCAACCGCTTCACGAAGCCTTTCACGGAGCCGCATCAGTACGGCAAGCGTATCGCCTCCTTCTCGAATATGCTGGGGGGCGGTATCATCATGCAGCGTTACGGCGATCTCATCAAAGGCCATCGCACCAACGAGGACCGCATGAGCAAGAGCTTCATGCGCCCGACCCTCCAGGCAACGCCGGGGGATCTCTCCCTTGTGCTGCCGAAACGCCATCTCGACAATCTCATCGAAATGATCCAGGTCCTCAACAATGTGGCGCCGGGCATGACGAATGACGATACCCTGCTCTATGGCGTCGAGGTGAAGTTCTACAGCTCCCGGGTGGTGCTCACGAAACAGCTGGAAACAAAGCTCAGGAATGTCTTTGCCATCGGTGACGGCGCAGGGGTGACAAGGGGGCTTTCCCAGGCCAGTGCCAGTGGTGTGTACGTGGCGAGGACGATACTTTCCAGAATGGAAAAATAGGGAAGGGGATCCTTCAAAAAAGAATTGTATTCCTCTGTCCCTTGTGGTATAATCTCACCTAGTGCAATGAAACAAGCACGCGGTTCCCGATATTTGCCCTGTGCCCATGGGAAGATTCTTCCCCGGGTGGTGCAAAGGATGAGGGACGCGGAAGAAAAAACAGGAGGTGCACTAACATGGCAGTAATTTCTATGAAGCAGTTGTTGGAGGCAGGTGTCCATTTCGGGCATCAGACCCGTCGCTGGAACCCGAAGATGGCGAAGTACATCTTCACGGAGCGCAACGGGATCTACATCATTGACCTGCAGAAGACGGTCAAGAAGGTGGACGAGGCGTACAATTTCCTTCGCGGGATTGCGGAGGAAGGCAAGTCCGTTCTCTTTGTCGGCACGAAGAAGCAGGCACAGGATGCTGTGAAGGAAGAGGCTCTGCGCGCCAACATGTTCTATGTCAATGAGCGCTGGCTCGGCGGCATGATGACGAACTTCCAGACCATCCAGAAGCGTGTCCATCGTCTCAAGGAGCTTGAGACGATGGAGGCCGATGGCACTTTTGATGTGCTCACGAAGAAAGAGGTTCTCGGTCTGCGTCACGAGATGGGCCGCTTGGAGAAGTATCTTGGCGGCATCAAGGAGATGAACAAGCTCCCGGGGGCGCTCTTCGTTGTGGATCCCCGCAAGGAGCGCATTGCCGTTGCCGAGGCACGCAAGCTCAACATCCCCATTGTGGCTATTGTTGACACGAACTGCGATCCCGATGAGATCGATTATGTCATCCCGGGCAACGATGATGCCATTCGTGCCGTCCGTCTGCTGACCGGCCGCATGGCGGATGCTGTCCTTGAGGGTCGTCAGGGGCAGGATGTGGAGCCCGAGGCGGCAGAGAAAGCCGAGGCTTGATGCACCATATAGACTACTTGATGTACCATATAGACTAGAAGAACATGGGAGGGGGTAAGGGAGTTATCCCTTGCTCCCTTGTTATAGTGGGAGGAATTTTGATGGCAAATATTACGGCTGCAATGGTAAAGGATCTGCGCGAGAAGACGGGCGCAGGCATGATGGACTGCAAGAAGGCTCTTGCCGCTACGGACGGCGATGCTGCGAAGGCGATTGACTGGCTTCGCGAGAAGGGCATTTCCAAGGCGGAGAAGAAGGCCGGACGCGTTGCTGCAGAGGGTGCGGTTGCCGCATACCTCAGCGATGATGCAAAGGTGGGCGTCCTCGTGGAGATCAACTGCGAGACGGACTTTGCTGCAGGCAACGAGCAGTTCCGCAGCCTTGAGACGAAGATTGCCAGGCATATCGCGGATACTGCCCCTGCCGATATCGATGCGCTGAATGACAGCATCCTCGATGGCAAGAAGGTTTCCGAGCTTATCACGGAGGCCACGGCTACCATCGGCGAGAAGATTTCCCTGCGCCGCTTCACCCGCTTTGAGACGGATGGTCGCCTTGCCAGCTATATCCATATGGGCGGCAAGATTGGCGTACTCGCGGAGCTTTCCGGCGGCGAGGCCGAGCTCGGCAAGGATATCGCCATGCAGATTGCCGCAGCGGCTCCCACGGCTGTTGACCGCAGCGGCGTGGATGCGGCATCCCTTGAGCATGAGCGTGAGGTTCTTCGCAAGCAGGCACTTGAGGAGGGCAAGCCCGAGAAGATCATCGAGAAGATGGTGGATGGACGCATCAACAAGTTCTACAAGGAAGTCTGCCTCGTGGAGCAGATTTTCGTCAAGGATACCGAAAAGACGGTCAAGGACGTGCTGGGCGGCGTAGAGGTTCGCCGGTTTGTCCGTTATCAGCTCGGCGAGGGCATTGAGAAGAAGCAGGAAGATTTCGCAGCAGAGGTTGCGGCACAGATGAAATAAACATCCTTTGGGATGGGAAAAGAGAGAACACGATGAGAAGTGTTCTCTTTTTTCAAAAGTGTGGATGGAATAGAGGAAAACCGGGAACATTTGTCGAATCTATGTTACTGGATGCGTCTGGACGGAGGTTTATGTTTTGGAAACATCGAGATACAAGCGTGTGGTATTGAAGCTCAGCGGCGAGTCCCTGGCAGGGGAGCAGGGCTTTGGCATCAATCCCCTGGTGGTCGAGGACATTGCGGTGCAGATCAAGAAGATTCGCGAGCATGGCATTGATGTGGCAATTGTTGTGGGCGGCGGCAATATATGGCGTGGGCTTTCCGGAAGCGCCAAGGGCATGGATCGCGCCCAGGCCGATTACATGGGAATGATGGCAACGGTCATGAATGCCCTGGCCCTGCAGGATGCCCTGGAGAAGATGGATGTCGATACCCGTGTGCAGACGGCCATCGAGATGCGTCAGGTCGCGGAGCTCTACATCCGCCGCAAGGCCATCCGCCACATGGAAAAGGGACGTGTGGTCATCTTTGGGGCCGGCACGGGAAACCCGTATTTCTCCACAGACACGACGGCTGCCTTGCGTGCCGCCGAAATCGAGGCGGATGTCATTCTCATGGCGAAGAAGGGCACGGATGGCATCTATGATTCCGATCCGAACAAGAATCCCGGCGCAAAGAAGTTCGAGACACTCAAATACATCGATATCCTCAATCTTGGCTTGCAGGTCATGGATTCCACGGCGACATCCCTCTGCATGGACAACAAGATCCAGCTTGTGGTATTCAACATTGATGACCATGCGAACATCCTGCGGGCTGCCCTGGGGGAGAATATCGGTACGACGGTAGGAGGTAGGAAGGAAGAATGATCAAGGAGATACTCAAAAAGCAGGAGGACCGCATGCAGAAGAGCCTGGACTCCCTGAAGAAGGAGTTTGCTTCCCTGCGTGCAGGGCGTGCGACGCCGGCTCTCCTGGACAAGGTCATGGTGGACTACTACGGAACACCCACACCGGTGAACCAGGTGGCGAAGGTATCCGTGCCGGAGCCGCGCATGATTGTCATCCAGCCCTGGGAGAAGACGATTCTCCACGATATCGAAAAAGCCATCATGAAATCGGATCTGGGACTGAACCCGAATTCCGACGGAACGGCAATCCGTCTGGCAATCCCGCAGCTCACACAGGAGCGTCGCCAGGAACTCGTCAAGACGGTGAACAAGAAAGCCGAGGAGGCGAAAGTGGCTCTTCGCAATATTCGCCGCGATGGCAATGACGCGGTAAAGAAGCTGGAGAAGTCCAGGGAAGTCCCGGAGGACGAGGCCAAGAAGGGTCAGGAGAGCATGCAGAAACTGGTGGACAAGTACATCAAGCTTGTGGATGCCGCCCGCACAGCAAAGGAAAAAGAGGTCATGGAAGTCTGATATGGCATCTGGGTTCGTTGGCCGTCCCTGGTATGAGGTGGAGCAGGAACTCCGGTCGGCCGGGATTGATTATCGGAAAGAGATAACACGCCCCACGCGTGATTTTTTCAAGGTAGATGAAAAATATCTCTATGTCCTTCGGGAAAGACAGAGCCCGGAGGGCAGTCTGCAGTTTGTGCTGGCAGCTCGCTGCAAGGGCGTATTGCCCGGATAGATTCTGCTGCTGCACATGGAAAGGAGGTGTCCTGAGTATGGCTTACAAGATTGGTGGCGACTGCATTTCCTGCGGTTCCTGCGCTTCTACCTGCCCGGTGGAGGCAATCAGCGAGGGCGCTGAGCACTATGAGATCGACGCTGAAAAGTGTGTTGAGTGTGGCGCTTGCGCTGCCGGATGCCCGGTATCTGCAATCGAAGCTCCGTGATGGACGGTCCCTCTTTGAGAGTGGGCGTACTGATAAACGTAGACTGTGCACTATAGCGAGATAGTTTTTCGCCTGACAAGGAAGCGGAATCGCAGTCGTAGCAGAGCTACGTCAAGATTTCGATGACGCAGTCAGACGGAAAAGTGGCCGCTATAGTGTGTTGGCGGAGTTTATCAGCACGCCCCAATCGGAGAGGGGCTTATCTTGTATATAGGGGTAACGCAATCATGTGGAAGAAGATATTTGGCGGCAAGGGATCCCCGGCGGATTCCTCAAATCTGCCATTATTTGATCGTATAGATAGGGATAGACTCCCGCGCCATGTGGCTGTCATCATGGACGGCAATGGCCGCTGGGCCCAGGGACAGGGACTTATACGGACGGCGGGGCATACCGCCGGCGTAAAGACCTTGAAGCGCATCCTGAAGACGGCGAGCGACATCGGAATCGAGGCGCTTACCGTATATGCCTTCTCGACGGAGAACTGGAAGAGGCCCCATGGGGAAGTGGATTTTCTCATGAACCTTTTTTCGGAGTATCTCGACAAAGAGCTTCAGGAAATGAATGAGGAACAGGTGCGCATTCATTTTTTGGGCCGGATGGAGGGATTTTCCGAGGCGTTGCAGAGGCAGGTCCGCCAGGCGGAAGATCTTATGCGGAACAATACGGGCATCCGTTTCAATATTGCGGCCAATTATGGCGGACAGGATGAGCTGGTGCGGGCCGCCCGGGCAATTGCCCGGCAGGTGGCGGAGGGAAAGCTTTCCCCGGAGACAATCGACGAGCAGACGGTGGAACGGCACCTGGATACCTATGGAAGCCCGCCGGTGGATCTGGTGATCCGCACCAGCGGTGACATGCGTCTGTCCAACTTTCTCTTGTGGCAGGCAGCCTATGCAGAGTTCTGGTTCACGGATACCAACTGGCCGGATTTCACGCCGGAGGAATTCGTGGAGGCCCTGGTGGAATTTGGCAAGCGTGACCGCCGCTTTGGCGGACTGACGAAGAAATGAGGTTTTGGGTTTGATAGTACGTGTGATTACTGGTCTTGTCGGTATCGCATTGGCGGCATTCGTCATCCAGACGGGTGGATGGGTGTTCAGTGCCTTTGCATTGCTCCTTTCCCTTGTGGGATGGTATGAATTCACATCGGCCTTCTCGCAAAATGGGACAGGCACGACATTCTTTACGGGCATTCCTGGGCTGGTGTTGCTTTGGGGCTGCGCCTGGCTGGGCAATGCGGAGGAATTCATGGCGGTGAGCCTTTTCATCCTGCTCATCGTGTTGCTGGAGTCTGTGCTCCTTCATGGCAGGGTTCCCTTTGATGGGGCCTGCATATCCATTGCGGGCATCTTCTATGTGGGATTTCCCTTTTCCCATCTCCTGATGCTGCGTTTCCTGCGGGAAGGGGAGATGATCGGCACCCCGCTGGGGAATTTCGAGTATGGCTGCGCCATGGTATGGATCATGTTCATCGGCACCTGGGCAAGCGATACCTTTGCCTATTTCACAGGCTCCCTGCTGGGCAGCCACAAGCTCTGTTCTTCCATCAGTCCCAACAAGACGGTGGAGGGTTTCCTGGGTTCTATCGTCGGCACCACGGCAGCGGTTGCGGCTCTGGGACACATGTTTTTCGGATTTCCTCTTGTGAACATGGCTGTTTTGGGCTTGTGCATTTCCATTCTGGCGACACTTGGGGATCTGGTGGAGTCCGTCATGAAACGGCACACCGGCATCAAGGATTCCGGAAGCCTCATCCCCGGGCATGGCGGCGTGCTGGACCGTTTTGACAGCGTTCTCTTCACGGCACCTTTGGTCTATTATTTTGTGGTGATTTCCTACTTGTTGGGAAATGGAAAGCTGTTCCAGTAATTTTTGAGATAACTGTGCTATCCTTTCGGGAAAGGTCATTAGAGCGTGCTGGTGGAGTTTTCAACACGCACTGTCAGCAAAGGAGTATGAGGTAAAGCATGAGTTTGACGGTTATTGCAGTCATATGCGTATTTGGGCTGCTGGTGCTTGTCCATGAGCTTGGGCATTTTGTTACGGCAAAGCTCACGGGCATGCGGGTGGATGAGTTTGCCATCGGTTTTGGGCCGAAACTCATCAGTTTCCAGAGAGGGGAGACGGTGTATTCCATTCGCTGCATTCCCTTGGGAGGATTCAACAATATTGCGGGAATGGATGCGGAGAACAATACGGCGGGGGACCGGGGCTACTGTGAGAAGTCGATACCGGCCCGTATGCTGGTCATCCTTGCCGGTTCGGGGATGAATCTCATCCTGCCCGTGTTCCTCTTTTTCAGCATCTTCTTTTTCAGCGGGGTGACAACTCCTTCGACGGAGCCGATCCTGGGGACGGTGCTGCCGGGAAAGCCTGCGGCCATGGCGGGCTTGCAGGAGGGAGACCGCATCCTTCGGATTGGCGACACGGCCATCAATGACTGGACGGGTTTTGTGGATTCCGTCAGATTCAACGAAGGGAAGCAGCTTACCATCTATTATGAGCGGGATGGTGCAGAGAAGAGCACGGTGGTGACACCTGTCTATGATGCGGAAAACAAACGCGTCATGGTGGGCGTCATGGGAGGAGTAGAGACCTCCCATCCGGGCTTCTTTGAATCCATAGGGCTTGCGGTGCAGAAGACGGGCACGGTAATCTATGCCATGCTGGCAGAACTGCTTCGCCTTGTCGCCCAGCTTTCCGGCGAGAACCTGGCCGGTCCGGTGGGAGTGGTTCAGATGACGGGGGAGGTTGCCAAGATGGGGCTGGTTCCACTGGTGAACTTTACGGCATTTTTGAGCCTGAATCTTGGCCTCATCAATCTGTTCCCGATTCCTGCCCTGGATGGCGGACATTTCCTGATGCTGCTTGTGGAAGCTGTCAGGAGAAAGCCGCTCAGCCCTGCGTTCCTGCATTACACACAGACGGTGGGCATCGCGCTTTTGCTGGTCCTTATGGTATATGCGACAAAGAATGACATTGTGCGGATCTTTTTTGGAGGATAGCGGGAATGGACACAAAGAGGAAAATGACACGGCAGATCCATATCGGCCCCATAGCCATTGGCGGCGGGGCACCTGTTTCCGTGCAGTCCATGACAAACACGAAGACAGCGGATACGGAGTCGACGGTGGCGCAGATCCGCGCCCTTGTCGCGGCGGGCTGCGATATTGTCCGCCTGGCGGTGCCGGACATGGAAGCGGCAAAGAATCTTGGCAATATCATCCGCGAGGTTTCTGTGCCTCTGGTGGCGGATATCCATTTTGATTATAAGCTGGCCATTGAGGCAATCCACCAGGGGATTGCAGCTCTTCGCCTGAATCCCGGGAATATTGGCGGCGAGGAAAAGGTGCGGGCGGTGGTGCAGGAGGCAAAGGCTCATTCCATCCCCATCCGCATTGGCGTGAATGCCGGTTCTCTCGATAAGAAGCTTCTGGAAAAATACGGCAAGGTCACAGCGGAAGCACTTGTGGAATCTGCCATGCAGCATGTGCGCATCCTGGAGGCGCTGGACTTCCATGACATGAAGATTTCCCTCAAGGCCCATGATGTGCCCATGACCCTGGCGGCATACCGTTTGATGTCGGAGACGGTGGACTATCCCTTGCATCTTGGCATCACAGAAGCGGGGACGGCCAATACGGGCATCATCAAATCCGCTGTTGGCATCGGCGCCCTTCTTGCGGAGGGCATCGGCGACACGATTCGCATTTCCCTTACGGGTGACCCTGTCGTTGAGGTCAAGGTTGCCAATGAGATCCTGAAATCCCTTGGGATGAGGGAGTATGGGCCCACCCTGGTTTCCTGCCCGACCTGCGGACGCACGAGCATTGACCTGCCCGCCATTGCAGCACAGGTGGAGAAGAGACTGGAAGGCATCAGGGAGCCCATCGAGGTGGCGGTCATGGGTTGTGTCGTCAATGGCCCCGGAGAGGCGAGGACTGCCGATGTGGGCATTGCCGGAGGAAAGGGCGAAGGTCTTGTGTTCCGCAAGGGCGAGATCGTCCGCAAGGTTCCGGAAAATGAGCTGGTGGAAGAACTGTTTAAGGAAATTGATGCCATTTTGAACCATTGACCGTTCTTGGGACTTATGGTATAATGGACATAGTTCAAGGATGACAAGAAAAGTGCAATTGGCAGATATGGCTGTGGATGGCCGTGGATTATGTCAGTTGTGAAAAACAGGGAGTGGATTGCATGAAACAAATGATTTATTCTCAGTGGCAGAGTGGGATTCTCATTCCGGCGAGGGTGCACCAGTTTTCCCGTGCCGCAAAGCTTTGCGGAAGCAAGAGCTTCAAGGACTATTCGGGAATCATCGCGGCATCTTCTGAGCGCGCTGCAGTAGGCGAGTGGCTGGACAGCATTACCCCGCTCAAGAAGACAAGGTCTGTTGCTTGATTTTGTCTTTTAATGAAGGCATTGTTGCGGCAATGCCTTATTTTCTTTGCCGCAACGATAATATGTATATTTTGCTCATTGGCAAAATCCGAACTATGCGTTATAATATACACGTTTTTATTTTCCATTTATTTAAGGGGGATTTTTATGGCTATCAAAACAACTGCAGTAAGGAAGGCTGCTCCGAAAAAGGCTGCCGCTGCCAAGAAGACGGCAGCGTATATGTTCTTCAATTGTGATGGTGAGAAGTCACCGAAGTCCAAGAATGTTTCTTATAACAATGCTGTTTACCGTGACTTGAAGACATCGCGCAAGGCTCTCTGGGAGAAGATCCAGGAGGAGATCGATGCCGGCAATGTCCATGTGGAGGAAGCAAATCTGGAGGCTGCCAAGAATGCTGTTCTGGAGGGCAATCCGACGGATGCCAGCCAGTATCTCCAGTATGGCGATATTGTCAGCGTAGACTGCTATTGATGTGAATACGTGATGCGGATGCCGCATGGGGACTTGACCGGGTTCCTGTGCGGCAATCTTTTTTGCATAATTCCTTAACAATAACCTGAAGTTATGGTAGAATGAGACAGGTTTGGATTGTTGTACGGAGGAAATGCTGATGGAATTCCGGCAATTGGAGTATTTTTGCACGATAAGCGATTTGGAAAATTTCACGAGGACTGCCCAGGTGCTGCATGTATCCCAGCCGTCTGTGACGAAGGCCATCAAGGCATTGGAGGCAGAGCTGCAGCTCACACTGATCGATCGGAGCCAGAAGCATATTGCATTGACGGAGGAAGGCAAGGTGTTTCTCGTCCATGCCAGAAAAATCATGCAGGATGTGAAGGCAGCCCAGCGTGACATGCAGAAGTTTCGCGACGCGGCAAAAGTGGGAACGATTCAGCTTGGCGTCTCTCCCATGGTGGAAGAGTATCTTTTCCCGGATCTCTTTACGAAGTTTCGTCAGGCCTATCCGGATGTTGCACTGGAGGTTCGGGAGCTGGCGGATTCGCAGCTGGTGCGGGAAGCTGCGGAACTGGGGGAGCTGGATTTCGGGATTGTTCTTGGCAGCAGGGAGAATTCTGCGGCACATGAGAGGCTTATCCTGCGTGACAATATGAGTCTTTGTGTTTCCATGAGCCATCCCCTTGCCATGGCAAGGGAAGTGGATTTTTGCAGGCTCCGGGAGGAGAAGTTCATACTGCAGCCTTCCAATACCTATCAGTATCGGCAGGTGTTCCAATACTGCACGGAGTCGGGCTTTGTGCCGGACATCGTGCTTTGTACCTCTCAGATTACGACCATCAAACAGCTGGTGACAAATGAGATGGGGGTTTCCGTATTGCCGGACTTTGCCATGAGGATGGACAGGACCTTCTCCCGCCGCCTGCTGAAACCCAGAATGGATGTGTCTGTCTATCTTTATTGGGGTTCCCATAAGCAATTGTCGCAGATGGACCATCAATTTCTGGATTTCATGGAAAAATATACGGAGTCCGCAGAGTTCAAACAGCATTTCCGTCAGGAGTAAGGGGTAGAAGGCTTTGCAATTGAAGCGTTTGGAGGCATATGGATTCAAATCCTTTGCCGACAAGATCAATATAGATTTTGACAAGGGAATCACGGCCATTGTCGGGCCCAATGGCAGCGGCAAGAGCAATATCACGGATGCCATCCGCTGGGTGCTGGGAGAGCAGAACATCCGGAACCTGCGCGGCACGAAGGCGGAGGACATCATCTTCACAGGCAGTGCGGCGCGCAAGGCATTGGGCGTGGCGGAGGTGTCCCTCGTCTTTGAGAACAACGGGGAACTGCCCGTGGATTTCAAGGAAGTGGTGGTGACCCGGCGGATCTTTCGGTCGGGGGAGAGCGAATTTTATATCAACCGTTCCCGCTGCCGTTTGAAGGATATCTATAATCTCTTTGCCGATACGGGCATCGGCCATGACGGCATGAGCATCATCGGGCAGAACCGCATCGATGATATCCTCAACAGCAAGCCGGAGGACCGGCGCGCCTTCTTTGAGGAAACCGCAGGCATCACGAAGTATCGGAATCGCAAGAGGGAAACCCTGCGAAAGCTCGAGGATATGGAAGGGAACCTGGTCCGGGTGAGTGATATCATCCATGAGATCGAGGTCCAGCTGGAACCCTTGGCAGAGCAGGCGGAAAAGAAGCGCAAGCACAACGCCCTGGCAGGGGAACTGGAAAAGTACAGGCTGACGGGCATTCATCAGAAATACGCGAAGTTTAAGGTCCAGTCCGAGGAATTGGACGGGAAGCTCAAGGTGAGCCGGGACCAGGCCATCGCCGCAGATGCAGAGGCAAGGACGGCGGAGGCACGGAAGGAGCAGCTGGACAAGGAAGCCCTGGATCTGGACCGGGCGATGGAGGAACAGGCAAAGAAGAACGAGGAAATCCAAAGCCGCCTGAAAACCGTGGGGAATGAAATGGCAACCCTGCGGGAACGGCAGGAGCAGAGCGATGCGGCAAAGAAGAGAATCCTTGCACAGAGGGAGGAAATCGAGGCGGCAATCCGGTCTGCCGAGGCGCAGATCCTGGAACAGCAGGAGCAGGAAGAGCAGCAGGCGAAGGATTTGAAACTGGCAGAGGATCTGTTGGAATCGGAGCGGAGGAAATCCTCCGGTCTGGAAGCGCGTATCCGGGAGCAGAAGGAAAAAACTCAGGCATGCGATGCCAAAAGGGAAGCGCAGCAGGCATTCCTTTCGGAACGGGAGCGGGAACTCGCCCTCATCGAGAAGGATGTGGAACTGGGCTCCGACGGGCAGTCGGAGGGAGAGGCAGCCCTTGGCGATGCAAGGAAATCCTTGGGAGATCTGCAGGAAGAGATGGACCGGTTGCAGGCGGAGATCGTCGCGGCCCAGGATGTACGAGCCCGCCTGATTCAGGAGCAGGGCGCGAAAGAGACGGAACGCCGTCAAATGGAGGAACATCTGGCAAAGCTCCGAAAGGATTTGGCGGAAGCTGCCCAGACCCTCCGGAACGATAGCGGAAAATTGCAGTTTTTGGAGCGTATGCAGCAGGATTACGAGGGATTCGGCAAGGCCGCAAGGTCTGTTCTCAAGAGCGGGGAATCCTGGCGCAAGGGCGTATGCGGTGCCGTGGCGGAACTCCTGAAGGTTCCGGCGGAATATGTGACTGCCATTGAAGTCGCCCTGGGGGGCAATCTGCAGAATATCGTCACGGAGGACACGGGGACGGCAAAGGCCGCCATTGCCTTTCTGAAGCGGCAGAGACTGGGCCGTGTGACATTTCTCCCCCTTTCCACCATTGTTGTCCGCAGGCCGGGGCAGGAAGACCTGAGTCATGAGCCGGGGGTCATCGGCTATGCGAACGGTTTGGCAAAGGTGGAGGAAAGGTTCCGGAAGATTGCGGATTTCCTGCTGGCAAGGACGCTGGTGGTGGATACCCTGGACAATGCACTGGCACTGGCAAAGAAGCAGGGCTACCGCATGCGCATCGTTACCCTGGAAGGCGAGCTCTTGAATCCCGGCGGTTCCCTTTCCGGTGGCAGCAGCCATCACAAGGAAGCAAGCTTTCTCAATCGCAGTGGCGAGATTGCCTCGTTGAAGCAGCGCATTGACGAATACCAGAAAAAAGAGGACTTCCTGCGGAGGCAGGTGGAGCCATCCGAGGCAGGGCTCCGGGAAATGGAGGAGGCTCGCTCTGCCCTGGCAGAGCGATTGCAGCAGGGCGATGTGCATCATGCAGAGCTTCGAATTTCTGCGGAAAGCGCAGAGAAGAGGATGGAGCAGGAGAAGGAGAGACTGGAAGAGCTTCTGCAGCAGGCGGAACAGCGCAGGAAATCCTTTGCGGAACTCCAGAGGAGGCGCGTGGAAACCGTCCATGCCGTGGAGGCGGCGAGGAAGCTTCTGGAAGAGGCGGAAAAAGAGGCCCTGCATGCGGGGGAGACTCTGGACGATCTGGAAATGGATGCCGATGATCTGGCAAAATACATCCATGACAGGGAGCTCAATCGGGTTGTTCTGGAGCAAAAACTCCAGCGCAGCAAGGAAGGCATCCTTCTGGGGCAAAGGGAAAAGAAGCGCAGCGAGGAGCAGCTTGCCCGCAATCGGCAGGAGGAAGAAGATCTTGTCACGGGCCTGGAGGGAAGCGCCTCGCGCCTTCAGGAACTGGAGCGGCAGAACGAGCTCTTTCAGGAGCAGCATGCCTCCGGGCAGGCAGAAAGGGACCGCCTTTACGAGGAGCGCATGGCAAAGCTGGCGGAAAGCAATAAGCAGGACAAGGCGGCCAAGGAGGCTGCCCGCAGGAGGAATGCCGTGGAGGAGCAGGTCCATCGCATGGAGATTTTGGCCTCCAGGATCAGCATGTCCATGGAGGAATGCGTGGAACGCATGCTGGCGGACTACGGGCTCACCCCGGAGCGGGCGGCGGAGGAAGCCATGGATGTGCCGGCAGAGGACCTGCAGAAGCGCATGAAGGAGCTGGAGCGGGGCATCGAAGCCCTTGGGGATATCAACCATAACGCCATCCAGCAGTACGAGGACCTGGAACGGCGCCATGGCTTTATGAGCAAGCAGTCAGGCGATCTCGTGAAGGCAAAGGAAGACCTCCTCATCATCCTGAAGGAAATGGATGACGAGATGACAAAACGCTTCAAGGAAGCCTTTGCCCAGATCCAGATATACTTCGGGGAGATCTTTGTCCGGCTCTTTGGAGGCGGCAAGGCGGAGCTTCGGCTCCTGGACGAGGAAAATGTGCTGGACACCGGCGTGGAGATCCTCGTGCAGCTTCCCGAGAAGAAGCGGCAGAACCTGTCGGCCTTGTCGGGTGGAGAGAGGGCCTTGACGGTCATCGCCCTGCTGTTTTCCTTTCTTCGCTACAAGCCCTCGCCCTTCTCCGTATTGGATGAAATCGATGCCCCGCTGGACGAGGCGAATGTGGTGCGTTTCGGCACATTCTTGCGGGAGTTTTCCACAAATACCCAGTTCATCGTGGTCACCCACCGAAAGGGAACCATGGAGTCCGTGGATACCATGTACGGCGTGACGATTGAGGATGCAGGGGTGTCGAAGATTCTGTCCGTGAAGATAGAGGATGTCAAATAAGGAGGATGTTATGGGATTTTTTGATAAATTGAAGAAGGGTTTGGCCAAGACAAAGGAGAACCTTACCAACAAGATAGAAAAGCTCATCATCGGCTATGCCGATATCGATGAGGAATTCCTGGAGGAATTGGAGGAAACCCTCATCATGGCGGATGTGGGGATGTCCACCACAGAAACACTGATGAAGGCGGTCCGCAAGGGCATCAAGAAGAAGGAAATCAATTCGCCGGAGGATCTGAAGCCCTTCCTGGCAAAGGAGATTGCGGCCATATTGACGGAGGGCGAAAGCATCACGCGCATCGCTGCGGCGGGGCCCACCGTGATCCTCGTCATCGGCGTCAACGGGGCGGGGAAGACCACCACCATCGGCAAGCTCAGCGCCTATTACAAGGAACAGGGCAAGAACGTCATGCTGGCGGCGGCGGATACCTTCCGCGCGGCGGCCATTGACCAGCTGAAGGTCTGGAGCCAGCGCACGGGCGCGGCCTTCATCCAGCATGAGGAGGGATCGGACCCGGCTGCGGTGGCCTTCGATGCGGTAAAGGCGGCCAGGGCGCGCAACATCGACATATTGATTGTGGATACGGCAGGCCGTCTCCAGACGAAATCCAATCTCATGGAGGAGCTCAAGAAGATCAATCGTGTCATTGCCCGGGAGATTCCCGAGGCGCCCCATGAAACCCTCCTGGTTCTCGATGCGACGACGGGACAGAACGCCATCAGCCAGGCAAAGCTCTTCACCCAGGCAGCCCCGATCACCGGCGTGGTTCTCACGAAACTGGACGGAACCGCCAAGGGCGGTGTCGTCATCGGCATCAAGTCGGAGCTCTCCATGCCCGTGAAATGGATTGGCGTGGGAGAGAAGGTGGAGGATCTGCGCCCCTTTGTGGCAGAGGATTTCTCAAGGGCTTTGTTTGAGGCGTAAAGTTTGCAAATTTAGTTTTACGGATTCTAACCAATATCTAATCTCTGTCGTGTATTCTTGGAAAAAAGGAATAAGAAAGGAGAAGAAGCCCATGAAGAAATTTCTTGTTTGCACGGTATTGTCGGCGCTTCTCATGGCTGGCGGCCTGATGGGGCAGGGGGAGGCAGCTCCGCAGGATGTCCGGCTCGTGGGAGGATGGAATGCCACGGAATCCCCGGAAATCCCCGAAGAGGTCACAGAGGTTTTCCGCAAGGCATTTGATGGTTTTGTGGGGGTTGGCTATGAGCCCGTTGCCTATCTTGGCTATCAGATCGTTGCAGGGAAAAATCATTGCCTCCTCTGCCAGGCGAGGGTCGTGTACCCGGATGCCAAGCCCTATTATGTGCTTGTATATCTGTATGAGGATCTGTCCGGGAACGGGGAAATCAAGAACATCGTTCCCCTTGACCTGGCAGAGTTTTCCAGTAAGAAAGAAGAGGTTTCCTTGGAGGAGGGTGAAGCAAAATGATTCGATTGTTGTTGATTTCCCTGATGATGCTTTTGAGCAGTGGAATGTGCTTTGCAAATGTGGAGCCGGTGAATACGCAGCAGATCCTGCCGGCTCATGAGCATACGGAAAACTGCGAGCTGACCACTGCCGAACCCGTGCAGATCATCTGCATCCTTGACCGTTCCGGTTCCATGAAGAATCTGGCTGGTGACACCATTGGCGGCTACAATTCCTTCATTGAGAAGCAGCGGAAGGAAGAGGGAAGCGCTGAGGTCACGACGGTCTTGTTCGATGACCAATATGACAAGATCGTGGACGCTGTGGACATCCGGGACGTGCCGGAGCTGACTTCCAAGGAGTATTATGCGCGGGGCATGACAGCGCTTCTGGATGCCGTGGGCAGGACCATCATGGACACGGCCGGGAGGATGGAGAAGGAAGGAATCTGCCCGGCGAAAAGGCGTGTCATCTTCTTCATCATGACCGATGGACAGGAGAACGACAGCAAGGAATACGACAGGGCATCCGTCAAAGCGATGATCGAGACCGCCACAAAGGATTACAATTGGAACTTCATCTTCATGGGAGCCAATATTGACTCCGTATCAGAGGCAGCCTCCATTGGAATCGATTCCAAACATGCAGTGGATTATGACTATAATGGAGCTGGAATCCGGCAGTCTTTTGACCGGATGGACGCAGCCGTCAGCGAGATGCGGGAAACGGGAACCGTCGGTGATGGCTGGAAGGATCAGTAAGAAGTTTCTGCACGGGGGTGCAGGGCAATAGAAATAATGGAAAAGGGCAGTGGAAGGTGCATCCTCCATATCGATATGGATGCGTTTTTTGCTTCGGTGGAGCAGCGCGACCATGAGGAATACCGTGGGAAACCTGTCATCGTCGGGGGGCTTTCCGGGCGCGGCGTGGTTTCGACGGCTTCCTACGAGGCGAGGAAATTCGGCGTCCATTCGGCGATGCCCATGGCAATCGCCAAAAGGAAATGCCCCCATGGGATTTTTGTGGAGGGAAATTATCCGCAATATGCGAGGGTCTCCGACCAGATCTTCGGGATATTGGACCGATTTTCCCCTGTGGTGGAGCCCCTTTCCATCGATGAGGGGTTTCTCGACCTTACGGGAATGGAACGGCTGATGAAAAGCCCGGAAGAATATGGGCGGAGACTCAAGGCTGCCATTCGGCAGGAGACAGGTCTCATTGCTTCGGTGGGAATCGCGCCGAACAAGTTCCTGGCAAAATTGGCATCGGATCTGGAGAAGCCGGACGGCCTGACGGTCATACGTATGGAAGACGTGCCGAAGATCCTTTGGCCCCTTCCGGTCTCCAGGATCTGGGGCGTGGGAAAGAAAACGGAGGAACGGCTCTCCCTCTATGGATACCGGCGAATCGGCGATCTTGCCAAGGCAAAGGCAGAGGCCTTGAGGAAGCAGGTGGGAGACCGTCTGGCTGCCCATCTCATGGAACTGGCAAATGGAAGGGACCACCGGCCAGTGGAGCCTTTGCATGAAGCTCAGTCCATTGGAAAAGAGACGACCTTCGAGGAGGATATTCATTCCAGGGAGGAGGCGCAGCGGTATCTGCTCTCCCTGTCGGCCCAGGTCGGCTGGAGGCTTCGACGGGAAGGGAAACGGGCGCATACCATCCAGCTAAAGATCCGGTTGGGGGATTTCTCGACCTATACCAGGCAGAAAACCCTGAAAGAGGGCCTTTGCTATGACGAGGATATCTATCGGGCAGCCCTGGAACTTTTCGGCGCATTTCCGCTCCCCCATGGAACCGGCATAAGGCTTCTCGGCGTCAGCGGCAGCGGTTTCGATGCCCCCAGCGAGCTGTCGCTGTTCGGCGTGGAACAGGACCAGCGGAAAGAGAAGCTCTACCAGGCAATCGATGGGCTTAAGGGCAAATTCGGAGAGAAGATTGTGAGCCATCTGGGAGAGGCTGGAACGGGCAAATTCCGAGGATAATATACTCAACTTTCCCAGCATAAATTTTGAAACAATCCCTTGATATACCTGCTCTGGCTGGCAATCCAATTGGTTACTTTACTTTTTATGGTTTCCGTCTCTTCGGTTCCATAGCCATGAACGGTTTCC
>Ga0256405_10004743_pt1 | contig 24861 bp, 19 predicted proteins | sample RumenRJG_02DNA_FD_189096 | JGI IMG/M metagenome (GOLD analysis project Ga0256405, IMG submission 189096) | Bovine rumen microbial communities from Lethbridge, Alberta, Canada - RJG_02 | ecosystem: Host-associated > Mammals > Digestive system > Stomach > Rumen | place: Canada: Alberta... | reverse complement strand
TATTTTGTGCTTTTTTCAAGGTACTGTTTTTGACCACAGATATTCGGCCGTTATATATAAATGCGGAAATTTTTTCCGCGGTATAACCTGCTGATTGCTGAAAATGCGGTTAATCAGCATACACTATTTAACTCCGGTTTTTCAACCTGCTGTTTTACTAACTTCATCTCTCTCCCCTCTTAAAATAATTCCTCAGTTGACACACTGTATCTCCACTTTCTTTACCGGCTCAACCATACTCTTTTTCAAATTCAGAAGCCGTTTTAACATCAATTCTGTCGAACAGATATGGATTTCCTGTTGCCTTACCACGTTGAGACAGATTACGTAATGATTTTCTTAGACTTATGAGATCATTATCCTGAACTTTTTTTCTGTATCTTCCAGCCTCCTGATTAAGTACATCCACCATAACATCCATTTTATCAGGCAATGATTTATCATCTATTACAACAATATACCATAATTCCAGACCATCTTCCCTTGTGAAGTTAAGATCATTACTAAGAATAAGGAAACTATCTAATGCCTTTGCATAAACAGCCGTGCTGTTTTCTTTCTTCTCAGCCTGCCTTGACCTTTTATATACTTTTAGGTAATCAGAGCAATGGTAATTTTCCCCACGCTTTTTTAGATACTCACATTCGTCAATATCATTATCTGGCAAACCAAGCTTATCTCTCAATCCACCTTTGAACTCAACTGCAATAAGTCTTTTCCCTTCTTGAAAAAGTGCATCTACTGATTTTGGCTTATTAGCACCGTATATCTTTTCCGCAACTCTGTCGAAAATAAACACAGATCTGTCAGAGTGAATCATATTGCCAGAATTGCCTGCAGAAGCCTCTGAAAATGTTCCAATACAGTCCGAATATGAAGCATTCAATGTTTTTAAAATTGTTGTCCCCGTCATTTCAATCTGTCCCCAGTGTCTCTCGGATTGCCTTCATATCTAAAAGATAGTTCAGAAAATCACTATATATTTTACCAACATCCTTGCTTACATCATTTATTTTGACATGACCATTATCAGCGCTTTCAGTCTGATAGAAAGCACATCTGCTAATTATATCGTACTTTCTTGAATATGTATCTAATGCATAGAAAAAATTAGGGCTATGTGTAGTCAATACTATATGTGCACCAATGACCTTTTCGATAAGTATAATTATCTCGGCAAAAATATTCTGCCATTCCGGATGGAGATGTGATTCCGGCTCATCAAATATAAGCACACTTTTTTGGGTCAGCAATCCTTCACGTATTAACATAATAAGAATTGCTACCGTCTTTGTGCCTGTGGCCATATTTGACAGCCTGAGTTTTTTACCATCTTTTCCAATAATATAACTGCCCTCGTCCTCAAAAGAAAAATCTCCAGACAACATAGAATCAAGTTTCCGTTCTATCTCCTGAGCCTCTTTTGAAATCTGGGTTTTCTCAAGAACCGTTCTCTGCTTTGTATTTCTTATCAGTCTAAGCAATGACTCTCTATGATCAGATGGCTCCATCCCTGGAATATATACATTCCTTCCAAGATAACCTGTCTGACTAATCGAGCCATCAATCTGATCAATTATCATTGGATCATCAATCATTATAGCCCTGTCAAAATAATTGTCAGGATTAGCAATGTCCAGCGCAATCACATTATTATTGTCTATTCTTATATCAACAATATCCTGTCTGTCATTTGAAATAGTAATATCTGAATAGTCTGCGTCCCATTTGACAGGCTGAATCTGATTCACAAACTCTTTATGAAGGGTATCATTTATATTCGAAGCTGCATAAGCTTTATAATCAGGTGTTGCATTTAGCTGATTCATAAGCTTGTCTACCCTTCTACCTGCTTCGCTTACTCTTTCTCTTATCTCATGCTTGTCTGACACCCTGATATCCGGCTGTTTATACTTGTTTCTTATCTTGTTGATTCTATCAATAATATCAACTACATCAAATTTTTCAAACTCCTGAGCCAGTTCCCCTACCTCTGCTTCTGATGCTATTACACGCGTTGTAGACGGCCTCAGATTCAGGAGTTCCCATATTTTTATATATTCTGAAAATAATTGTTTTATCCTTAATGATTCCTCTTCTGAATCCCTGGATGAACTACGGACAATCATGGACAACTCTGAAAGCAAGAAGGAAACCCTCATGAGGGTTACACTGATCATATGTGAAATATCATTGTTGTATTTCTCTGTAATATCAATTGCTCCATCAATAACCGCATACAGTGCTTTTCCAACTGTACTCTTACCAGAACTGTTCTTACCTGTGATAACAGTCAGACCAGGTAAATTGATATCAGCTTCTTCAATTATACCTATATTCTTTAGCCTTAATTTCATAACAAATCATTCCTTATATCCCCTCGTCCCAAAATCTTTTCTTCTATTCATTCTAAGCAGCACACAAATATTCAGCCTCTCCCTCTATATTTTCGCGTATGCTTCGCCACCCGAAGCTCCTCTGCACTCCGGTTATTTTTCGTCAATATCTCCATCATTCCTTTCAGTCCGCGCGTTAGCGACGTGACTGATGCGGAAATCAGTTGTAAAAAATATCTAACCAAACTATTTTAACGTAAATAAGGGTTCTCGTCAATGAACAGGCGGGATATTCCCGGGATATTTTGTGGTACTGCTCGCTGAGAAGTGATCGAGCCATACAAAATATCAAGGTGAGCTCAGGCGCCGGTGTAGTTCGGTACGACTTCTTTGATCAGCGCCCTGATCTTCTCTCCTGATACCTCGGACTTGCTGGCGTTTTCGAGTTTTTTGAGTTCCTCACGGAACCAGTTGTCGTCCTGCGGATAGGCCTCCTCGACAAAAATCCTCTGGTTCTCGGTCTCCTTCAGCTGCTTATTATTCTTATCAATAAGAAGCTCCTCGTACAGCTTTTCCCCAGGCCTTAAGCCCGTGTATTTGATCTTGATGTCAACATCCGGCTCGAAGCCCGAGAGTTCTATCATCTTCCGGGCCATCGTGTCAATGCTTACAGGCTCACCCATATCGAGTACGAAGATTTCTCCACCCTTCGCATAATGGCCTGACTGAAGTACTAGTGACACTGCCTCTGGAATCGTCATGAAGTATCTGATGATACGCTTGTCTGTGACTGTGACCGGACCACCTTCTGCTATCTGCTTCTTGAAAAGTGGGATAACAGAGCCATTGGATCCAAGCACATTTCCGAATCTGACCGCACAGTAGGTAGTGTCCGGATACTCACGTCCAAGCATCTGGATTATCATCTCACAGATCCTCTTACTAGCTCCCATTACACTTGTAGGATTCACTGCCTTATCCGTACTTATCAGAAGGAACCGCTTCACGCCGTTCTCTGCTGCCGCACGTCCCATCTTAAGAGTTCCCAGGCAGTTGTTCTTTATCGCTTCATTCGGGGAGTCTTCCATCAGAGGGACATGCTTGTGTGCTGCCGCATGGTACACTACTTCTGGCTTATACTTACGTAGGACCCAGTTCACACGGTTAGTATTTCTCACAGAACCGATAAGAGTTACAAGATCGAGCTTGGGATATTTCCTCTTCAGCTCCTGCTGGATGGCATAGGCATTGTTCTCATATATATCGAAAATGATGAGCTGCTTCGGGTCGGCTGCCGCTATCTGACGGCAGAGCTCTGAACCGATGGAGCCGCCTCCACCGGTTACCAGAATTACCTTGCCATGTATGGCTTCTTTTATCTGATCATCATTCACCCTTACCTCATCACGGCCGAGGAGGTCAGTGATATCCACATCGCGCAGCTTGCTGACACGTACTTCATCATTCAGGATCTGGTACATTCCTGGTACTGTCTGCATATGACAGCCGGTGGCCTTTGCAATATTAAGAATCTCAGTACGGGTCTTCCTGTTTGCTGAAGGTATCGCAAATATGATCCTGTCTACCCTGTATTGCTGTGCCATCTCCGGTATATCATCACGACCACCGACTATCGGCACGCTGCCAAGGTAGCGTCCCCAGTTGCCCTTATTATCATCGATGATGCAGACGACCTGATAGCGTACCTTATCAGAAGTGGAAATATCTGCCATGAGCTCTCTTGCAGCCGAACCTGCGCCGATTATCATGACGCGTTCTGCGCCTGCATCTCTCGCTGTCCGCCTCCTGTTCACATAGTATCTTATGAATCTGTATGCGAATCTTATAGCTATGCAGCAAAGGAAGTCTATGACATACGCAATTAAATATACACTTCTTGGAAGCTGGAAATGAAATATCTGCTTCTCCACCCAGAACACCGGGATCATGATAGCATATGCGCGCACGATGCGCGTCATCTCGCTCACCGATGCGAAGCGCCATACAGACATGTACAGCTTATTGACCGCATACACTGCGATAAAGGTGATCAGCACTTCCGGCAGAATCCGTAGCTGCTCCGTCACATACTGCGGCTCAATATGCGCGATCCTGAAGTCAAACCTGACCCATAAAGCTATAAATCCTGACAATGCTATCGTGATACAGTCCAGGAAAAATATTACAAAAGTCCTCGCAGCTAAGATCTGCTGGGGATGTTTTCTCATGTTCATTTCTAATTTAAAGAGCTACTGTATGGCTCTTCTCCTCATCTTATGTATCCTTTTTAATGCTAAACAATGATACCACTATGCGGTAGTTTCGACAAGTCTATATCAGCTCTATTGGCTCTCCTTTGATCCAGCTCATGAACTTCTCTCCGCATTCCCCTGGGGTGTTTACGGCTTCGAACATGGTAACGTTTGCGCCCTGGGACTCGATGTAGTTTACGAACTTCTGGTAGATAGCGGTGTTCTTGTCCTGCGCCTTCTTCCAGTACTTGGCGCTCAGATCGTCCATCTCGCATGGAGACATGGAGTCAAGTGCTGTCTGGGCTTCCCTAATCTGGTCACCACGGTCGCTACTGCCGTTAGATACCATCTGTGGCTCGTCGTAGCCGCCGTTGCGCACGCAATTGATGATCCAGCCGACATAGTTGGTGATTACCGATGTCTCTGATGCCTTGTCTGCAGCATTGATGGCCTTTATCACAAGTGATGCGTCTCCATCTGCCTCGTCGTAGATGCTCTTGAGATTGTACTCGGTAAGATTGTTGTGGCCTCTGTATGCCATGATTGCATCCGGAAGCGGCTGTGTATAATCATCCAGGTTCATCTGCTGGTAGGCATTATTCCTGTTCTTTACGATGCTTTCCTTCTTGTCTGCATCCTCAAGTGCTTTCTGGCCTCTCATGTCATTCCTGTGGATGATGAGTTCTACCGCTACTACCTTACCTCCACGGCCTGACTTCATCAGGTTGTAGTCAAAGGTATAGTCTGCGATCTCATCCAGCTCATTCTTGGCCTTATCCAGTACTCTACGCTTGAAGCTACCCCAGTCCTGCATACGCTTTTCTTTGCAGACGTCTGCCATCTCGTCCCAGGTACCACCGGCATCCTGACAGGCTCTTACCTTATCATCATTTATATCTAGGACTCCGACCATGAATTTCAGCTCGGATACTCCGTACTGATGCATGACGAACGGGCAGCTGTCTGTTACCTTGTAGGCATCCATCTTGATAAGCTCATAGAATCTGAATGAATACTGGTTCTTCATCGACAGGGTGTTCGCTAGTGAATAAGACGTAAAGTGCGATTTCAAGTCAAGGATATGCTCGGACATCTTGCTGTTGAAGGTCATAGTGAAATGGCCGTTTACATAATCGGCATTAGTGATAAGACTAAGGATATGGAAATCTCCTTCCTTCCCCTTGAGCTCGATTACGTGTCCGGTCATCTCCTTAGAGACCTTCTTCAGGTCTCTGTAGATATGTCCATTATCCTTCTCACGGCCTAGCATCTCCTTCAGCTCATTCGGAAAAATGGTTGCGGTAATATTTGAGTTCTTATCTACCTGGATCCTTGTGATGGCTATGGCTACTAATTTCTCTTCCAGCAGAGAGCTCTTGTATTTGCCAAGAATGAACTCATTACTCTTGCGTACTACCAGGTCGCCGAACTTGGTTGCATTCTCATTTTCTACTGTATTTCCTTTATTTTTAGTCTTATTCATACTGTAAATTTTATCAGTCTTCTACCAAATCCGCAATAAGTTCGGAACTTTTTCGGCACATTTTTGGTAGAATTTGCAGCTTTCTGCCAAATCGGTCATAGTTTTCTGCCAAATATGTCAGAAGTTAACGATTTATATCGCCTGTTAATGGGATTCTGAGTCTTTTGTGAAAATTGCACAACGATTAATAATGACTGGTTTGGTAGGTAGATTGGTAAAGTTATGACGTTTTTGGTAGAGATAATGGCCAACCTATGACATTTTTGGTAGATAATAATATTATAATAAACAAACTTCGCAACAAAATGGTAGAATTCTGTCCGAAGTAATGATCATATTGGTAGAATCAGTAGACTGGCTCTGCCAAATTATTATGGATAACTGCTTTGGTGATGCCTGTAGTTATGGATCAGAAAGGCTTTTATGCCTTACTTCTGACCGATTTGGCAGAATTGCTATACCAAAACAGTCTTACTTTCTACCAGAAAGATTATGACTATCTGCCATAGTAGTCAAAACTTTCTACACATTATGACGAATATTTCTACCAAATTAGTCATAAAATATTGGTCTAATACTTTGCTATAACGTCATTCAGAGCTTTCTAAATAACAAAATAATTTGTTGTTGCAATATCTTTATTATTATTGTTATGACTAACTTATGACCGATATGGTAGAGTTTAATCAGTCGTATTTACCTGGTCTTCGTCCTTCTGTCTCTTCGCGAAGATGCTCTTTCAGGATTATATAGTTTGCATAATTTGTCTGGCTTATGCCTCTTAAAGCGGCCGCTTTCTTCATAAACTTATAATTATCTATGGTTACCGTTATGTTTTTACTCTTCTTACCGTGAAGATCTATTTTCCCTAGCAGCAGCTCATTTGGAGTCAGTTCTCCTACAGTATTATCTACTACCGTGCGATCTTCTTCTATTAACATATTGAAATAGTCCTGCTGACTCATTCCCATCTGGAGGCTGCGGGTTTTTAATATGGTCATGCATTCCTCTGTCAGCATAATTGTAGTATGAGTCAACCCACATTTTTGGTCTTTTGCCCTGTATGTAAAGTCAAGTCTAGGAATACTATCTATATTGCCTATAACCTGTTTTTTATCGGGTAGCTTATTGGATGACACATCATTCAATAAGTTCGATTCAGATATTTTTTGTCTTTTTTCATCATGTCTAGGTTCGGATTCTGATGCTGTATGCCTTTCTTCTTTATTTATAGTGGGCTTTTCTACTTTTGAATCATTTTTATCAGTATTTATTGCCAGAGTATCAGTCGTTTTATCTGGCTCTGGATTCATTTTGTCTGATGGTGTCTCACTTGTTGCTGCTTCTGCTTTCTGTGCCACTTCTTCTGCCGGCGTCGACCTGTCTGCTTCTGAGAGCTGTTTCATACGCATCTCACGGAGTTTTCTCATTTCATCCCGTTTGCTCATATATACCTACCTTTTATAGTTACATTATTTAGTATAGTTTATATAGTTAAATTAGTTATTACTATTTTTGCGTTCCTGTAATCTTTCTTTGATTTCATCTTTCAGGTTTCTGAAGTCGAGTGCTACATTGTTGCCAGGTTTATAGTCGTTGATACTTTCACGCATTGTCTTTGCTTCTGAGGCGACTATTGATTTACGGATTTTCGTCTTAAATGGTTTACCGCCTATTTTATCTGCCAGGGTCTGCAGATCCTCGTATGAGTTTTTGTGCATGGCTGTGTTTTCCATCTTATTCATCAGTGTTCCGAGTACCTCTACATGAGTCTGTCCATGTTTTTTGAATCTGGATATATCTTCTCCTATTTCAAGGAGTCCTTCTATGGATCCGTCATCGCATTCTGTTGGAGCGATGATATAGTCACTTGCTACGTACTCCATATACAGGAGCGGGCTTCTGGCAGGGGCACTGTCGAGGAAGATGAAGTCATAATCGTTGATATCTTCCAAAGCATCTTTCAGAAGGTATATGTCGTCGGCGTCTCCATATAGTTTACTGGCGTTTGCCAGCTTCTTGTCTCCTGGTATCAGGTCAAAATCTTTAAGATGCTGGATTGAGTCTTCTATAAGGATGTCTGCGTCAAGGACATTCTTCAGCGTTTTCCCTGTTTTTTCGTCTGCTCCGGCATACATTGTCAGGTTCATCTGTGGATCCAGGTCTATACCGAGTACCTTATAGTCCTTACCAAAAGTGCTGCAGAGTTCGAGTGCTACTGTTGTTTTACCGGTGCCGCCCTTCTCTACGGATATCATTATTATAGTAGGCTTTTTCATTGTATTGCTTCTCCTTATTCCAGATATGATAGTTAAACTAGTTATTGCGGTTTAAATGGTTAAACCATCATAACTATTTATACCACGTCTTGCATCGCATATAGTATGTAAACTGTGTTAAGTATACTATATAGTTCAACTGATTTCAATGTATAAAATCGTTATAGCAATTAAAATGATATAACCCAATAAAATATGATAAGTATTAAAAGTGATTAAATCAAAAGAAATAATTAAATCATAGAATACATGATAGATATATAAAACACGATAAATAGTTATAAGATAAAATATATTATAACTATATAATATATTTTATGCATAATAACTAAATATAAAATATAAACCATATAAATCAAAATATATAGTTAACATGTATAAACTGTCTAACATTTAATAATGCAGTAAACTAATATAACTGATATGACTACACGCAACAGTTATATTAGTTATAATAGTCATTTTGATAAAGCGAGACTTCTGTGCATATCGAGTAAACGGTATCGAGGAGACTTGTGAAAATGCGTACTAATCTGAGAACAGAATATTGTGCATCAAATTATATACAATATTTTAAAAAAGTGTCCCATTCCAGATATATACGAGGAGAAGTCACAAGAGCCACAGGAAGAAAAATACCCGGAAGAGGTGGAGTCGCAGTAGATGAAGGTGGCTGAGAAACTGTCGCTTCTGGGAAGCTGCACGAGGCTCAGATGATTGCAGATGTGAGGGATTTTTAATGAACAGCCAGGAAAGCTGTTCACAGTCTGTGAACACTTTTGACATAGAGCCCTATTTGTGGAATAATGGAAGTTATTAATACAGATTTGCAGAAATGACCGTTTTTTAACGAGCGTGAATCTGGTCTGAGATGACTGAGAAATTCAAGGAGTGCAGGGTAACAGGACAGAGATGGCTGAGATGGTGAATGACAGGAGAGTCCGCAAATCACAGGAAAGTTTCAAAGAGGCCTTTGGCGAGATGATCCTGAAGGTGCCGTATCGTAAGATCACGATTACGGCACTGGCGAAGATTGCCGACCTGAACCGCAAGACCTTCTACTCGCATTATGACACGATGGAGGATCTGCTGCGGGACATCGAGCAGGGCTATGTGGATCAGGTGCAGGGGAAGCTGGATGCACTTGATGAGGATGACCTGGCCGGGGGGATTCTGGTCTTCTATGAGTTCTTGAATACTGATGATAAGGTGACGAAGACCCTGCTGTACGGGAGCGACTACGAGGACTTTTTCAAAAGATTTGTAAATGATGTGATGTCGCTGTCATTCTTTGAGCATTTCTGCACAAATGAGGACTATAGGGATATGCTGCCCGGGTACTTCGATGCGGTGACGGGGATTTTTCTCCGGTGGAGAAAGAAGTCTCCCGATGAACAGGAGAAGTTGCCGGAGCTGGCGAAGAAGGCAGCGAATATTATTCTGGGCGGGATTTCAGCTGTTGCAGAATAGTATGCGTATGAGGATTCCTTCTATTCCACAATCTTCCAGTCTACAACATTTCTCTTTTCACTGGAGAACACAACCCCGATTTTGAACAGCTTCCTGCTGTCGGCAGAATAGGGGATGGCATATCCTTTATCCTCGATCTGAGCCATCGCATCCTCAACAGGCTTATCAAGCTTGAATTCGAACACGTAGATAAAGTCCGGAGTCTTCACTACGCAGTCAGCGCGACCGGTGGCCATGTGAATCTCTGTCTGGGCATGGGCACCCATAAGCTTCATGACAAGATACAGCTGGCGGGACCATTCGCCTTCATATTCCGGCTGTGCTCCCTCCGGGTATGCAATTCCACCAAATAGGGCGGTCAGACGGGTGATGAACGAGTCCGGCTTTCCTTTCTTCAGATCCATAAACATATACCTGAGAGAAGTGGGATTCTCAGCATTTCTGGAACCGAGTACATATGGTACGAGTGAATTCAGGAAACCATACCTCACTTCGTCATTCGGAAATTTCAGGGAGTAGAGCTCGAATTCTCTATCGTATCCGCATATCGTCAGGTAACCGGTCTGATAGAAGAGTGGTATCGGATTGTCATTTTCGGGAGTATAATCCTCTATCTCGTCTTCGGTGGCGTCGACACCCTCGCTTATCCGTGAGAGCGGAAGATCAGAATCCTGGAGCTTTTTGATGAGGATTTCCGGTGTACCGGATCCGAACCAGTAGCGTCCAAAGTCGCGGAATGAAAATGCCTTCAAAAGGCTATATGGATTGTAGACACCAACACTTCTCTTGGAAAAATGATAACCATCATATCTCCTCTGGAGTTCATGCAGACACTCATCGTATGAAATCTCCTGTTCATCAGCCAGAGCACGTATTTCAGGCTGAAAATTGTCAACCAGCTCATCCTGTGTGATACCGCAGATACCTGCGAAATCATTTGCCAGAGAAATATCAGTCAGCTGGTTCAGATCTGAGAAGATCGATACCTTGGTAAATTTCGTGATCCCTGTGAAAAACACGAACCTTAAGTAACCGTCTACATCCTTAAGTGCAGAGAAAAAAGCTTTGTACAGATCGCGGTTTCTTTCTTCCTGCTCAGGGTTATCGTACATGGTTTCCAACAGAGGCTTGTCATATTCGTCGACCAGGACAACAACGCCACGATTCGTCTGATCATAGGCGCCCTTGATCGCTCTTTTGAAACGGTTGGGCAGATCGTATTTGCCCTGCTTTATGCCATATCTGTCCTCAAACTCGGATAAGGTCTCATCAAGAGTGAGTTCAAGCCCGTCAGGACTTTTATACCTGCCTGATGAAAGATAAAAGGAAATGACAGGGTACTCGGTCCATGCTTTGTCGCCACGTTCATTCTCTTTATCAAATATATAGAGCCCCTTAAACAGATCCTTTTCTCCCTTAAAATAGCATTCAAGCGTAGAAGTAAACAGGCTCTTACCGAACCGTCTCGGTCTGGACAGAAAATAAGGGCAGCTCGTCTGTGCCAGCGTCCACACATACGGTGTCTTATCAACGTACATCATGTTGTTCTGTCTGATTTTTCTGAAATCCTGAATGCCTACCGGTAGTTCACGCCTGTTCATAAAAGCCTCCATGACTATCCTGATTTCACTCGTGTATCTCTGCGGATATGATACCATGAATAAGGTTTTTTTACAAGAGAAAAGTTAAAATATTTGAAGTTTAATAGCGGTGGGTACACGAACCCGGATAGATCTGCATGAAGTTTCAGCTGTCACCGAATAGGACGAGGCGGTAGATATAGACGATCTGTTCTGCTGACACGTGAGGAATCTTCACGGCGTCGATGGCGGAGAGCTTCAGGACGTCGGAGATGGTGTGGAGATTTTTCCATTCGAGGGCTTTTACCGTTTTTGGGAGAAGGCCTGTTTCGGAGAGGGGAGTGTCTGGCGAGATGCCGGAATCGACTGAGAGGAAGGCTCCCTCATCATCAAATACATCTGTCACTTTTACAAAGAGGTTTTCTAGCGGGACATTCATTATGTCGCCAATTTTTGAGAAGCCATTTGCACGGAAAAAGGCTTTGGCCTCATCTGAGACTTCGGTCTCATCTATCGGGATCTGCGCGTCTGCATCAGTATCCTTTAGATAATCGATCGCATCACTGATCCAGCGAATCTCAGTGATATGCTTCTCGCGAAGCGCAGTGAGCTCGGCGAGCCGATCTTCATATTCCTTTCCATGAAAAAGTTCATCACGATGCTTGCGGAGCTTGCGCAGGGCGGAGTTCTTGCGGGAATTTACTGTGCTCTCGGCGATCCCAAGAGTCTCAGCTGTCTTTTTTGCCGGCAGGTGATTTATATAGAAAGCGTTCAGTACTTCGGTCTCACCTTCTGTGAGATAAGTCGTTTCAAGAAAATCCAGTTCACTTTCAAAATCATCCGGTATATAGGTATCCTCATCTCCACCCAGGTCGGCGGCTAGTCGATCCTGCCACGGCTTATATAAACTAATGTTCTGGGGGGGGTGATGCAATCCTGGCCCGTGGTTTTGCGCAGGCCGTGCATGATCTTATTGAACATGGTGAGGCTAACGCCGTGCTTTTCACACGCACGGGACTTCGGGACTCCGGCCTTTATATCGTCGCAGACTGCGCGTAGTGACTCGGAGAAGTCGGAGATATGATCGATGTCGTTCATGTCGTATTTCATGAGCCAATTCTACTGTAAAATCAGCGAAAAGTAAAATATTAAATGAAAATTGAAGGATGAAAAATTTTTTCAGAAAACGTGTGTGAAAGCATAGAAAAGTAAACGGACGATTATGGGGAGAGTGTTACCCACATAGCGGAAGCTGAGTTATGGCAATTGCAGGGGCGGCCGAAAATACGTATTCTTAACTTGTCCGATGGGGATACAGCGAACCAGAAAATGTGGTGCGGATCACATCCGCTTCATATCATAATGGTTTTCCTCGGAGGAACGTGGAAAAAGAAGTTATCTGATTCACCTTCTGGCGACGCATGCCGGAGCTGGTGGATACGCCTTGATATCTTCATTTATATGATTGGGAGGTCATCTTCCGCGTAGCACAATGAAAAACATTCCAATTGGGACTGGAATCACAGCTGATATTCCTCTTGGGATTTTCAGCTCATGAATTCTATCTCCCAGAATAGGAGGAATCACAAATTATGTTAAATCTTAAAAAAGGTTTAGCCCTGGTGCTTGCTGCAGCTACAGCGTTTACATTTGCACCAGTGTCTACACTTTCTGCCAATGCTGCAGCTACTTGGGACGATGATGGCCTTACTGCTACAACTGGCAAGATTGATTCAATCAAAACACTTGATTCATTCAAGCTAACAACAAGCGCTCCTGATTCGACTAAGACATTACAGCTTGCAGAGCATCAGGACAAAGTGAATGGTGTTCAGGTGAAGGCTTTCAGAATCACAATCAACAGGGTTGTTGATAAGAACAATGATAATGCCTATCATGATCTTGTAGATCTTGATAATCCAGCATATGCTGTTAAGAGTTCGATAACAAACTCGAAACTTAACAATGATTCTATTACTGGATCGGCATTTTCTGAAGATACATCATGGGGTGGTGTTAGCAACTTAAAGAAAGAAAAGTCTTACATTGTTAACTACACTGATGGTGTCGCAGGTGGAACTACGACAAATCCTAAAGATGTATGGCAGATTGGCGGATCACTGGTTACTTTTAAGAGTGCTTACAGCAGTGATAATGCCCTTATCGGAGATACTAACGCAAGAAGTACAACAGTAAAGGTTGAAGCTCTTGATTCTGCTGATTCATCAAAGGCAACTGTTCTTGATTCACAGACTTTCACAGTAAATATCGCTGTAAATAGTGTAGATCTTTCAATACAGGCTCCTTCAGACAAGAATCAGGCAGAAGGCACAGAAATTGAAGTTCCTTGGAAGCTTGAAAATAACAACAGTAATGGAAATGTAGAAGGTATCTATGTATCTGCAGATCCAGCACAGCTGATCTCAGCTGCTAATAACAGCAGTTCAAATTTACAGGGCCTTGGAACAATAACATCTGCCGGAACAAATGCAGGAACTATCAAGTTCAAGACAGGTATGCAGGGTTCTGTTACTGTAACTATCAACGGATATGGAACTAAAGCTGATGGTTCTAAGGGTGTTGTAGTATCAAAGTCATTTGACCTTAATATCACACCTGGTAACGGAAAGCTTCGTGTTTCTTACAACACAGACTCTACACTTGCTAAGTATAAGGGCCAGAAATACACTTTCACAGATGATGCTGAAACAATCGGCCTTACTACACAGGGTATAGAGAACTGGGATTCTACAACTAATACTGTAGATTCTAACGGCAACTATAAGATCTCTGCTAAGGCAGTGTATGGCGCTGACAAGGCGTCTCTTGCTACATCAGAAGGTAGCTCAAATTACATTCATAAAGATGCAACTGGTACTTCTCTGGGTAGTGGGGATAAAGCCAAGAACGTATCTGAGATCACAGACACTGCTGGTCAGAAATGGGTAAGTTACTATCTTGATGAGACAGGTTTCCTTCCTGCTGCAGAGCCAGTAGTTGAGAATGGTCAGAAGACTCTTCAGATCACTGCTTCAAGCGATAGTAATGCTAAGATCTCATATACTCTTGTAGCTCCTGCTACTCTTCATGATGCAGTTGTAAAGACTACAGAAGGAAAGAAGGATGCTACTCACTATACATATGAGAGCAAGGACTATTATTATAATCCTGTAACTGGTGGATTCTCAGGAGCCCTTGATAGCTATGATGTAGCTTATGGAACTGGTAATGCAACTACTGGTTACACAACTCAGGCTGTAAAGCATGATTCCGACGTTCAGGCTGGTGACTATAAGCTCTACTCAGCTGCAGAAGGAAAGAAGTATGGTGCTGTAGATTCTAACGGTCTTGTAACTCTTAAGAACGCAAACTTCGATGTACCTCTTTATGTAGTTATCACAGCAAAGGCTTCTGATAAGACTGCTACAAATGCAGCTCGTAAGACTTCTACATTCATCGTTCCTATTAAGACAGCTCAGCTTTCACCTCTGTCATTCTATGCAGCTAGTGAGTTTGGTGCTGAGGTTGATGAGACAGGAATAATTGATTCTAAGTCTTACAATGCAGATGGTAAGATCGTTCTTACAGGAGATCATACTTCTGATAAGCTTACTATCGATACCAATGCAGGCAGTGCATATGTAACTGGCGACGTAGATAATAAGGATGGTAAGTTCTCATATGACGAGGCCACTAATACTGTAAGCGTTGATACTACAAAGGCAAAGGATGGAGATACATGCAAGCTTGTCATCAAGACATCTTCAGCTCCTGATATTGCAGGTACTGTTACGGCTACATTCAATGTAGAGTATCACAAGGACTGGAAGAGCACTAATACACTTGAGCTTTCTGATGCTACTGTAAGTAAGACATCTCCACGTGATAGGGTAGTAGCTAAGGCTGGTGAGGCTTCTTCAGTAGTTGTATTTGATACAAACAACTTCTACAAGAAGGCTAACAACACCCGTGGATATGAGAAACTTAAGACTACTGATGCAGGATACGGTGATGTAATACTTACATCAACAGGCTGGGTAACTTACTACAAGAATGACGGTGATCTTTACGTTCGTGCTTACGCCAAGAAAGATGGATTTGCTAACACCAAGTGGGTTTACGCAAAGGTTACTTATGGTCAGAATGCTACTCCTAACGACCTTGCCGTTACTGAGGACCGTGTAGTTATCAAGGCTGGTGAGAAGGCTGAGGTTCATGCTACAGCTTCTACAGCAATCAGCTTCACAGTTGATGATACTGCAGTTGCAACAGTTGCTTCAGCTGGTGCTATTCAGGTAACTGGTGTTAAGCCTGGTCAGACTACTCTTAATGTAACAGCAGCTGCTGATACCAAGAAGGGTATCGCTGAGAAGACTATCAAGGTTCCTGTAGTAGTTACCGATGCCAATGGCGAGATCCCATCAAATGATAACGTCAAGAAGCCTGCAAAGGTTACCGGCGTCAAGATCACTAACCTCAAGGGCGGCAAGGTAAAGGTTACCTGGACAAAGCAGAGCCAGAAGAACATCAAGTACTACGTTAAGAAGACTGTAGGAAAGAAGTCTGCCGGCAAGTCTGTTGGTTCTAATAAGGCCACTCTTTCAGTTAAGAAGGGTGCTACTGTCAAGGTTAAGGTAAAGGCTTACATCTATGATGCAACAGGCAAGAAGCTCGTTGGATCATACTCTAAGACAGTTACCAAGAAAACTGACAAGAAGTAATTACCAATCCTTCAAAGAAAATCAACATATTTGACAAGGAGTGAGGCCTCCCTGTAAAGGGTCTCACTTCTAATTTGACAACCCGGCTTCGGGATGCTCCTCCCAGCATCCCGGAGCCTTTTTTGTATAAAGAACACGACAATACGCAGATTATATAAAATTTTCCTGATATTGCAGATATTGAATCAGGAAAGAGAAAGGACTTGAAAACGTGAATAAATTTTTTAAAAGAATATTCTCAGTGATCCTTGCGGCATCGATCGCTCTGGCACCAGCAGTGCCTGCGAATGCCATGACGAAGAAGCAGGTGAATAGTGAAATCTCATCTATCAACAAAAAGATCAGAACTGACAGAAAAAAGCTTAACAAAGCACAGAAGGATGACTGGAATCAGCTCCAGAAATACACTAAAATTGAGTATGCTGATGTGTACTGCCCGGATCCTTTCATAATCAAGGTGACAAAGGGGATGGGAAGTGAGATGGTAAGTGCATATTATCATCTGAATGACTCCAATGGACTTACCATCACCACCGGTGAAGACAGGTCATCGAAGGTGGACGGTCTGCTTCTAGTCTCTGATAAAACATACGATTTCTATGGAACGAAATGCCTTGAAGCAACTGTAGCAGAAAAGCCACACAAGGCGGATGATATTACTGCCCGCATCAATAAAAACACGGACCGTAAGACGGCCCTTAAGAATTCTAAGAAAGAGGTGATTTCCCTGGATCCGACTTATACGGTTGCTGTAGGCGAGTCACTGACCATAACTCCTGCATTCAAATACGGCACATCAGATATCAACAAGATTACGTGGAAGTCATCGAATTCCAAGGTAGCGAAGGTATCAAAAAGCGGAAAGGTGCTGGGAATCTCACCAGGAGCAGTCACAATATCCGCAAAGCTGTCAGTGACGGGGAAGACGTACAAGACTACGGTGAATGTGGTGCAGTAATTTTCAATGAGAAACCGGAGGAAAATCACTATGAAGAAAAAGGAAGACAACAGAACTGCTGAAGAAAAGGCAGTTGAAAGCCTGATCGGTGAGATGAGAAAGCTGAGGGATGACAGATATTATGGTGAAGTCAATACCAGGAACAGTTGGCTTGCTACGATCAGGCATTTCAGATGGAATGACTGGCTGTTATAAGAGAAAACAGGCGCAGGCCGTGACCTTCAGGTGTAGCGAGAGTGTTGATGCTCTCTGTAAGGGGATGAGCATGCTTGTTTTGATGCGCCGAAAAAAGAACTACAACATATTTGAAGAAGTGACTGATATTTTTAGGCGTCCAAAACCAGAGCCTGAAAAGAAAACCGATAGCAGTGACTCATAGATCCTTATGGTCTGAGTCTACACTATCGGCCTTTCTTTGTCTACATAGTGTGTGAACAGTAACCTGAAAACCGACTCTCCAGAGGCACACTATGCACACACGTTGACATAAAAGCCGTTCAATGTTAAAGTGATTAATATAAAAGTCGATGGTAGTGTGGTGAATTTGAAAATTGGAAGTTATATTGGTCAAGCGTTTAGCTAAGAGCAGGAGCAATATGACATAATGATGATTGGAAGGGTATAGCTATGAAAGATAATATAAGGGAAATAATAATTTCCACATGCGGAATCACTATCGTTGCGGTGGTTGTGGCACTGATAGTTTATGGTATGTTGCCATCGTCAGAGGTTTCAGCCGGAGATATACTAGCATATATTGGGACGGTTATTAGCGCTGTGTGTACAATAACTTTGGCACATGTGACTATTACATTGTCAAAGCAAGCAAACGATATTGCTGCAAAGCAATCTGGTGTTGAGCAGACAAATTTCAATTTACAGTTAAGGCCATTTGTAATTATTTCAAATATAAAGTGCCAGAATATGAACATGAGTGATATCAAATCTGAAATAGATAAGCCAACCTTTTTGATTTGTGACAATGATAATATACCTGACACGATCAACGATTATCGGATGTATTGGATATATTTATTGAATTCTACAGATTATTATATTACGGCCAAATACAAAGGATACAGGGTAAACGACAAGACGGTTAAAGCAAATAAGATTCCGGGAGACAATGTACTAGAAAAAGTATATATTCCATCGGGGCAGACCAAGGTATTCGGACTATATGCAGAAAGCGGTTTTTGGGAAAAGTACAGTGGTGAATCGTTCGTCTTACAAATTGAACTTGAAAACAGATTCGGGGAAAAGTTTATGGAGTGTGCTGAAATCTTATATAGAAATGGAAGGGTAGCGGGTATCAGCGAGGAAATGAATCAGAAATATATTTTTAAAGCTAACGACATGTTATTTAGAACGGGGAAATATAGTGTGGATAGGATAGAATCTTAATTGAGAATAACGAGTACAAGTCTATAATGACGTGAAGTCATAGGTCAGTAGCATGCGACTTCATACAGTATATGATGTATTTTAATGTAGAGAGACATTGCGCTCCCATGAATGAGAGATGTGAAGCCTCTGTTCCGAACAAATTATAAACAGAAAGTTTATCTTTATAAACTCGAGTTTATAAAACTTTAAGCGGTTGTTAATTGATTTTCCTGATGACGGCGTGATATTATCGAATCAGAAATTGATTGACAACGCTTCACCTGGCAGGTGGGAGATGCCAGGTGGAGCAGCAATGAAGACGGAGGTATGACTTGCAGGGAAGAGAGACAGAAGCTTTATCAGTAAGGGAGAGTGAAGCGGAGAGGAAGGAACGTGAGCACGAGAAGGATCTGGAGAGGCTGAAGCTGCTTCGACCTATGGATGATGATTTCATGCGAGGGATGCTTAAGGATGATATGCCATTGGCCGAGTTTATGGTGAGAATCATTCTTGATAAGCCAGATTTCAGGTTCATCAGGTTTGAGACGCAGGCGGATCTGAAGCAGGTGACGGGTGCAAGGTCGGTAATATTTGATGGGCTTGGTACTGAGGACTCGGGACGGAAGATTGACCTGGAGGTTCAGAGAGAAGATAAGGGTGCGGAGCCTGAGCGGGCAAGGTATCATTCTAGCGTGCTGGATGTCGAGAATCTCGAGAAGGACCAGGATTTTTCAGAGCTTCCTGATACCTGTGTGATTTTTATCACGGAGAAAGATTTCTATGGTGATAGGAAGCCGATATATCATATAGAGCGGATGAATATCACTACGGGAGAGCCGTTTAATGATAGGAGCCTGATTCTGTATGTGAATGGTGAGTACGAGGGTGACGATGATCTGGGATATCTGATGCATGATTTTCGCTGTGCAGACCCGGATAAAATGCATTACGGACAGATGGCTGACAGAGCCAGGTATCTAAAAGAAAGTTCGGAAGGAGTGAGTCAGATGTGCAAGATTATGGAAGACATGAGAGACGAAGCCAGGGCAGAAGGTCGTGCTGAGGGTGTAAGTGAGGGCGAGAAAAACAAAGGTATAAAGATTGCTATTAAAATGATCGCGGACAATGAGTCTGATGCGAAGATTCGGGACTATACTGATTTGAGCTTTGAAGATATTCAGGCACTGAGGAGCGGACAGACGGTTACGGCGTGATCGCAGAATGTGCAGAGTAACCTGCTGATGGCTTTGGCATGGATTCAGAGAGAAAGGTGAATGTGGTATGTGTCTTTATGGCTTCAAGTGTCACATTAAGAAAACCACCAATTCTTATGATTATTGTCATCGCCTTTATCATTGACGGCTCTGGTGGGCATGTGTGTCTTTTCCAGTATGGTCCGATGAGTCAGATAATTGTCGTGTAAGTCGTGCAAAAAAAGAGACAAGGGTAAAAAGGGTATCGACAGCATACCCTTTTTACCCTTTCACACGATTTATGCACCACTTACTATAAATCAACAGAGGTGAAGGCCTCGAAGATTGCGGGTAAGAACACTAGTGCATATAATATTGTTTTTCCACAGTATCTGACGACTCCGCAGATCGCATCATATCAGAAGCAGGCATCGGCTCAGTTCAAATCAAGCCTGGCACTTCTCGATACCTATCTGAACCAGAAGTTCGGGTATGGAGTGGATACGCTGGGGTTCTGAGCAGTTGAACAATACTATTGAGATTCTTTCCACTGATTGGCAAGTGCCTGACAGTCAGCAATCGGTTTGTCCAGATGTGCTGACAGACTGTCATCATCGCCTGCAGTTTCCTTAAGAAGTTTATAGGCGGCAACAGCATAGAGCTGATTGTCGGATAATTCGAGGATTCTGCCATCTGCCCTGGCCTTATCGAGGGTCTGCCATATATCTTTGTCATCGATTATTGAGGTCAGGACGGATTGATCGATCTGAAGAAAGTAATTGTTTCCAGTGATGGCGAGGCATCCTTCGAGAAATTTTAATTTATTCAGAGGATTTAACTGGAATTTTTTTTGCAAATACAGATTGAAATTATCTTTGTCGATATAGCGTATATCCATATAATACTCTGGATAACCTGAATCCATAAGGCTGAATGATTTATCAATCTCGAATATTCCACTAATATACAGGTTTCCGAGTTCATGAATCTGATCTTTTTTTAATAATGACCTGATTGTAGAACTACCTTGATCGGATTCCAATATAAGATGTATAAGAAAATGAGATATATCAATGCCATCCTTATCTGTTGGACTTATATGCGTTCTCATAATCTTATATATGGACGGGCTCGAGATCCTTTCAAGTAGATACTGGATCAGCAATCTGGATTCTTGTCTTGCAGATTGTGGATCCTGTTCATACGAAGATGATGTGGCCTCAATTATGCTATCGTTTTCAATTAGTGATTGTATGATTATTACCTTGGTATCTTCGGATATATTTTCGATAATTTCTTCAATTGTTACAGCAAAAGAATGGATTTCATGCATTTCTGCAAGAGATATTATGAAATACGGCAGATCCTCCGGGTGACCGGTTACGATAGATTTAATTTCGCCCGACGAGATTTTCGATGTTTCAAGGTTCATTGAATAATATATGTCAAAGAATTCCGGAAGACACATTCTGTACGTTCTGCGCATTTTGTAGATGTCGGTAGTATATCCAGATGAACCAGTGTCGGAGGCATATTTTGGAAACATCAGACATAAGATTCTTGATATATCGTACGAAGATAATATATTGCCTTTTATCTGAGAGAGCGTAGCTATTTCTTCAGAGCTGAATTTCGACACCGCACTGTTGTCTCCGGTAAGTGCAGATTTGTGAGTCCTTATCCAGTCATAAAGTTCGTGCTCTTTTTCTTCAAGCAGGCTGATTATGGTAAGGTCGGTCATGTTAGCTTCTTTGCCGATCATGTATACACGGGCATCAAGAGTATTATACAGACGCTTAATGTCTCGAATGTTTTCAATGAGTTTCAGGCAATATGGCAGAAGAAGGTGCATATAGCCACTATCATCAGTATCATAGTTATTATGTCTGCGAAGAGATCTGATACATTCCAGAAGCATAGAGCGTTTGACTGTTTCAGACATATAGGGCAGCCTGATGGGAAGCTGTATTATTTTCTCAAGATAGCGACGGTAATCCTTTCCCTGCATATCCGAAAGAGCATGCAGAACAATATCCTCATCGTATGTAAGGACAAATATAGTCTTCGGAAAATCTGCTAGGGATGATACCATGTGGAATATGAGCTGTATTTCTGTGGATGTCAGTCGGTCTATATTATCTATCAGTACGATGATCTTACTGAAATCAGTACATTCCTTGATCTTATCAGCTATTTCCTGCTTAATATCGGCAAGGCCCTTTTTAGATTTTGCTAAGAAGGCGAGATTTGTACCTATTGATTTTGCTATATCTGCAACTGTTATATTAAGGAACGGGACTCCGACTTTAATCAGACGGCCATAGTCTTTGATGAGGTGGGCAATCTTATCAAGAGCTTTGCTATGATCTTGTTGGTTTAGCAACTGTGAATAAAGAGTATCAAAATACTGATGTAGAATATCGTCTTCTGAATTAATATTCCAAGGGTCAAATTTCAAACAGATAAGTTTGCCCTTTGAATCTTTTCCTGGTAATGCTTTGGGCAGCATATTAAGAACGGAGGATTTTCCGTTTCCCCATGAGCCAGTTATTCCTATGCAGAATGGGCGGTTGTTTACATCGCATTGCATGATTTTATCGACTATGTAGTATACAAAGCTTTTGCGGCTCAGCTTATCGTCTTTGAAATTGTCTATTGGTAAATCTGTCTCAATATTATCAAACATACTTCATCGGTCTCATGATTGCCAGGTTACATGCGTTAACTGCTCTCATGAGTAGAATATCATAGATTCCGGTTCTTTTCAATCTCAAACAGTTAAAATGGACTTAACTTTACGTCCACGGAAGGCTTTTCGTATCTTGAAAATCCTTAGAAGCCATTATATAATACAGTTAAAACAGATGGTTGAAGCGACTACAGCAGTGAAAGGTGGTGATGCAGTGGCGGTTGACAGCATAGGCAATGAGCAGGATAAAGAGAAAATCAATGGGATGATCGACAGGATGAGGCTTCTGGACGATCTGCTGATGACGATGGTTTTCGATGGCAATATTCCTGCGACACAGCGAATGATAAACATTATCCTTGGGCGGGAGGATATCATCGTAAAGTCGGTTACTGTACAGAAACTGGAGAAGAGCCCTCTGGCAGACGGATATGATGCAAGATTAGATATTTTTGCAGAAGATAGTGATGGTAACCATTACAATTTTGAAGTACAGCGTGCCAATGCCGGGGCTGGAAAAGAGAGAGCCAGATTCCTAAGTGCAGCTCTGGATCAGAGAATGCTGAAGCACAGAGAGAAGTTTAAGGACATCAGGGACTCATATGTGATCTTTATAACAGAGAATGATGTCTTCGGACATGGGCTTCCGCTTTACCATATCAGTCGTAGGTTTGAGGAATATGATGAGTGGTTCGATGATGGTAATCACATCATATATGCCAATGCTGCATATTCTGATGAATCTACTGATATTGGCAAGCTGATGCATGATTTCAGAGAACAGGATCCTGACAAGATGTATTTCCCTGAACTCAGGGATGGTGTTTCACATTTCAAGAAGGCTGAGAAAGGACGTGATAGAATGGGTGGAGAAGTAGAGGAATATGCAGAAGAGTATTCAAAGAAAAGGTCAGAGAATGCGGCTATTAATTCTGCTATAAAGACATGCCGTGACCTGAATCCTGAAATGACTGACAGCCAGATCAAAGAGTATATCATGCGTAGCTTTGGCTTGTCGGAGGAGACGGCTGGAAAGTATTTTACTCCGCAGCCGGCATGACATATGAACAGAGTGGTGGGTCAGTTTTATCTGTAAATCAGCAGATTTACAGGTAAAGCTGACCCATTAATGCTTTGGGAATGTACTTATTTCTTGCTGATTGGAGTGAATTAGTTCTTATTTTCGGGGATAATGAGAGCCGGGTATTTAGGAGTGAGTAATTGATTTCCCTGTAGGCGGCATGGTATTATCGGCTCAGGAACTGATTAACAATGTTTCGCCTGACAGGTGGGAGATGTCAGTTGGAGCAGCAACGAGACGGAGGTATGACTTGCGGGGAAGAGAGACAGAAGCTTTATCAGTAAGGGAGAGTGAAGCGGAGAGGAAGGAATGCGAGCATGAGAAGGATCTGGAAAGGCTGAAGCTGCTTCGACCTATGGATGATGATTTCATGCGAGGGATGCTTAAGGATGATATGCCATTGGCTGAGTTTATGGTGAGAATCATTCTTGATAAGCCAGACTTCAGGTTCATCAGGTTTGAGACGCAGGCGGATCTGAAGCAGGTGACGGGTGCAAGGTCGGTAATATTTGATGGGCTTGGTACTGAGGACTCGGGACGGAAGATTGATCTGGAGGTGCAGAGAGAAGACAAGGGTGCTGAGCCTGAGCGGGCGAGATATCATTCGAGTGTGCTTGATGTCGAGAATCTCAAGAAGGGGCAGGATTTCTCAGAACTTCCTGATACCTGTGTTATTTTTATCACGGAGAAGGACTTCTATGCTGAGGGTAAGTCGATATATCATATAGAGCGGATGAATGTGACAAGGGGGCTGCCATTCAATGACAGAAGCATGATTCTATATGTGAACGGTGAGTATGATGGCGATGATGATCTTGGGTATCTGATGCATGATTTTCGATGCTCGGACCCGGATAAGATGCATTATGGTGAGATGGCCGACAGAGTCAGATATCTAAAGGAAAGTTCGGAAGGAGTGAGTCAGATGTGCAAGATTATGGAAGACATGAGAGACGAAGCCAGGGCAGAAGGTCGTGCTGAGGGCCGTGCCGAGGGTGTGAGTGAGGGCGAAAAGAATAACAGCATAAAGATTGCTATCAGGATGATTGCAAATAATGAGTCAGATGTCAAAATCCAGGACTATACCGATCTGAGCCCGGAAGATATTCAGGCACTGAGGAGCGGGCAGACGGTGACGGCATAATTATAGATAAAATTCTGCAAAATATGTCATAATCTGCATACTAAAATGAAGGTTTTCCAGAGCCGAAGCACATAGTATGCGTAGTTTTTAACCTTACATAGGAGATGGCTGGGAAGTGCTTTGGACCGCAACAGGTCTAAGTGAAATAATGTGAAAAATTGAGGCTCTTCATCAGTTTGTGTGGGTAGCTAAAACGCTGTAACCCTTGTAAATATTGAAAAAGCATACATTTTCCTGTACAATTTTTTCGCCAAAAAAAATCTATAGTACAGAGAGGTAAATGTATGCT
>Ga0256405_10004742_pt1 | contig 24865 bp, 9 predicted proteins | sample RumenRJG_02DNA_FD_189096 | JGI IMG/M metagenome (GOLD analysis project Ga0256405, IMG submission 189096) | Bovine rumen microbial communities from Lethbridge, Alberta, Canada - RJG_02 | ecosystem: Host-associated > Mammals > Digestive system > Stomach > Rumen | place: Canada: Alberta | collected... | reverse complement strand
CCAAAAGAATGATAGATTTATTTATCATACTGGATTAGCTTTTGCTATTGGTCAAGATAAAGTTACAATTAATAAGATGTCTATTAGACCTCGTAGTAATTTAACTAAATCTGATTTTTATATTCCGAATAGTCCTGGTACGTTAGACGCTAAAATTTGTTAAATCATGAACTAATTGTTTGAAAACTCTTATATTCTTACTATATTTGTAAACTAATAATTAATTATATTTTATTATGAAAAAATTAGATTTACAATTTGTAGTTAGTGCTAAAAAAAAATTAGATTTACAATTTGTAGTTAGTGCTAAAAAAGATTATGGAATTAAGAAAAATTGTACTACCGAACACAAAAAAGAAAAACGTGGTGCAATTATGAAAGTATGTAAATTTTGTGGTAAGGAATTTATAACTTATAGTTGGAGAGGCAAAGGTTTATATTGTTCTACAGAATGTGCTGTCAATGATAGAAAAATAGAACATACTCCTAATACAACTTGTTGTATTTGTGGTAAACCTATATATATTAAGCCTTCTAGAATTAAAAGAAGTAAAACAAATTTATTTACTTGTTCTATAGAATGTATGGGAAAGATGAGAAGTCAAGTGTTTATTGGTGCTAAAAATCCAAATTATAAAATTGATTGTAGTAAAAGTATTTATTACAATAACGGTAATAAATATTATCATGTATTGACACACAATCATCCTTATAGAGATAAATTGAATTATGTTCCAGAACATAGACTTGTTGTAGAAAATCATTATTATCTTTTTGATGAAAAATATTTTGATATTATAAATGGAAAATATTATCTTAAAAAAGATGTTTCTGTTCATCATATTAATCATAATACTTTAGACAATGATATAAATAATTTAATTCCTGTAACTAAAAGTGAGCATACTACTTTACATAATCGCGAAAAAGAAATTATAAGAGATAGCAAAGGTAGAATAACTGGCGTCTTAAAACGGGGTGAATTGCTGGAAAATCCTAATGATAAGGACAATCAGCAGCCAAGTATTAATAGTAATATTAATAAAGGTTCAACGACTAATAGCCGATTCCTAACAGATAATGCTGAGGAAAGTAATGCTAACACGAGTGCCCTGCCCAATATTGATAATATTGGTGAAGATATAGTCTGACCTATACAAATATATCATATTTTAATAAAAGTATAGAATATAAGGATAAAGAGCCTTATAGATAACATTTGGGTTATAGAGGTGAACTTCTTATTTGTTTTAAGAATAGAACAAGTACTGCTTTAGCTCATGTTGTAGAACGTCTAGTTTTACATTTAAATCCTTCTTCTTTAAAAACTAGTCTTCTTAAAGCAATGAATGATGTTCTTGATAAACAAAATCCTCCTTATATTATAACCGATGATTGTCGAGTTGCACAAATTGAAGTTGAACCTACTTATAGAGTTCAGTGGGATGTTGTTGATGAATTAGATGAAACCGAAAGAGGTGCTGGAGGATTCGGTAGTACTGGAAGTGCTGCAAAGTAAAATAGTCAAAAATAAACCAAACCCCGTAAAAGAGATATGGCGAGAGAAAGCAGTGCTTCTCACTATTCTCTTCCTACGGGGGATAAATTATGTTATACTATGTCATATCTTAAAACTCTAAATGAACTTAATGTTCCAATAAAACTTGGTGATAAATATGTCGAAGTTAAAGATAGAACAAATATAGTTGAAGCTGTAGATGTTTGTACTTTATATCATCAAGGAAGGCGAGAAACTTGTGTTGTTGCTAAACAAGAAGGAAGTAACGAAAAAGTTGTTTATGGACTTTTTGATTTTCTTTATAGTTTTGCTGAGTATAATGAGAAAGATATTGATGTTGTTATAGACGAAAATTATGAAATACATACTCCAGAAAGTTTTCATGATAATTATAACTTTGATTAAATTTATAGTATGCCTGTTACTGTTTTTACTATTTTTACAACTAGTGGATGCACAACTAGTCAAATTATGGTCGATAGATTGACGAAAGCAACACAGCATGAAAGCAAGGCGAAAAACCTCGAATTTGCCACTTTGCGTGGCTTGTGTGACGTTCAAATTGTCAGTCTGAACACTTCATCAGGAAAAGAGTTGGCACGCTTATACAAGGTTTCTGACGCACCTACGATTGTGTGTGCAAAAACATACTCCAAAGGTAATGTTCTTGTTGGACTTAAAGATAATTATACTATTAGAAAATGGATTAGAGAACAACTTAAAATTATTAATAATAAAAAAGATTAAATTATGGTAGATAAAGAAACTCGTGAAGCTTTTTTAAAGCATTTGCAAGACACTGGTCTTAGTGCAGTTGAAATGATGGACGCTATTGATAGTAGTTATGATAAAGGAGATTTTATTACTAAAATCGCTGAAATCAATGTTGGTAAATCTAAACTTGTTCTTACACCAATGGTTCTTAAACGAATGTTGAGTGTATTTCTCGAAGATATGGTAGAATCTATGAAGTTTGCTTGTGAGATGGCAAATAGAATGGCAGAAATGAAAGAGAAAAAAGAACAAAAGATGCGTGAAGTAATGATGCAAGTCAATAACACCGTTAATTGATATGAAAATTACTTTTTATAGTAAAGTTGGTTGTGAAGCTTGCAATATAGCACACAAAAATATTGTTGAGGCTTTAAGTGAAATTAATGATTATGTTTCATTTGAAGTTGTTTTTGATAAAAAACGTATTGAAGAAAATAAAATTAAAGAATTTCCTACAGTTGTTATTCAAAATGGTATTTTTGAAAAACGAGTTGTTGGAAGTTTTAGTGTAAGTAATATTTTTAACAAAATTAATGCTATGTTGCATTAATTATTATTTCGTTTCTTTTTCATAACAAGTAAGGGGAAGAAGATTAGTAGCAATACTAACTTCTTCCCCTTTTTTTTAATTTAAAGTTTGTGGTTATTTATTAAATAATTCACTAGCAATATCTCCATATGGAACTACACTTAAAGCATTTTTATTAAGTTTATAATATTTATTATTTTTTGGCAATAATATAAGATTATTTATACCTCTAACAACTGGAACATTTCTAGTAATATATGTAACAAGTTTATCTTGTTTAGCATATTTACCTGTCTTAAATTCAGAAATATAATCATCATCTACTAAAGTTCTAATACCATAATCCATAGTACTTAAAGCATCTTTTATACTTGTTCCAAAAGCAACTGGAGAACTATATTGAACGTTAAATTCAGCATAAGCACCATAAGGAGTAAATGCAGCACTTTCTGTAGCCATTCGGTCTGCTTGATAAAGAAGTAAATTATAAACAAAATCATCGTCATCATCTCCCATTAAACCACTAACAGCTATAGCTCCAACAATGGCAGCACCTACATAAAGCATATCTGCAAGAGTTCTTTTAACATTAGCTTTATCATAATCAGGCAATAAATTCCATTGAGTTATATATCCATAAACATTTAGTAATTCTTTGCAATAATTTTGAATACCTTCTAAAGATAAAAGTTTAACATCTTCTGGCATTTTTCTTCTAGCATCACTAAATGGCATAGTTAAAAATTCCCAAAAAGATTTATAAGCACCTTTTTCTACAGTATCTAAAGTTTCATTATAATAGCCATTCCAACGATAACGTTTCTTAAAGCCTGGATAAAGATGTTTATGATATTGCATAACCATACCACCAAACCATTCAAATTCTAGATTAGCAGCACCAAGTTTATCATAAACACCATGAATTTTCTTATTGACTTCTCTAACTTTATCAGTAAATTTTGAAAATTCTTTTATAGTCAAATTGCTATCTGGTTTAATATTAGCATATCCATTTACTAAATCAAATTGGTCATAAAGATTAGTTTTACTTTCGTCAAATTCTTTATCTTTTTCTTTTATAAGACGTTCTTTTTCTTTAGTATATTTGTTTACTAAATCTTTTGTAAAGTTAAATTTGATAAAGTCTTGAATTGGATTATGCCTAAAAGTATTATATTCGTATGCTAATTTTTCATCAGAATTAATAGCTTTTATAAATTCATTCCATTTACTTAACAATTGTTCGTTATCTTTAATAACATTAAGCATTGCTATTTTATCAGCATTTTGTCTATATTGCTTTTTACTAAATATTCTATAAGTACCAGTACTTTCATCAAACATAACTTTATGGTCTAACATCATAGATAACAACATTGTATTTTGCATATAATGCTCACCCATATTTTGAGGACTAAACATTAAATTTCTAGCACGTTGTATAGAAAGTCTAATGCCTTCGGTGTTATTAATTTCTGTAAGTCTATCAAAATCTACAACATTTGCAAGTTTTATAATCGCATTGGTTAAACTACTAGAACTAGTTTTATACAAATCAGCCATAAAATTAGGAGTACTTGCAATCCATAAAGCTTTTGCTTTTTCCCAAGTTTTAAGTGTAGTATAATCTCCAGCAAATCTTTCCATCATAATATTATTACTACCAGTTATAACATTGGCTATACCACCAGTAATGTTCATAGCCATATATTTAGTACCAGCAATACTTTGGGCAAGCGTGCCAAGTTTTATCCAATCTCTATTTCCATCATCTTTATATTTATTTAGAACTAATCGTTTTATATAATTTCTAATAGCTTTAGATGTATTTGTATTTGCAGTATCTTTAAAATCACCTTTAGATGTTTTCTTTCTACTAGCATTATCATTAACGATTTGGTCTATAGTATAAAGCAAAGACTTAGCTGTTCTAATATTGTTATATCTTTCTCCAGTAACAATAAGATTCTTAAATACTTCTTCCCAATTTCTATTCAACAAATCTGCATGAGCTTTTCTATTTTCTTCATCTATTTTTTTATTCTCTTCTCTAATTCCTTTAACTTTTGCTTCATATTGTTCATTAGTTTCATTATCTAATTTTTCTGGAACTTCTATTCTTTTTCTATTAGTTTTGGAAACAATTCTATGATATAACATATTATCTAATTCTGCATCTTTTTGCCAAACTATATCTTCTGTAGTTTCTGTAGCTAAATTAGAAGGAATATTTGTTGAAAATCCAGCAATACCAAAACTTTCTTTTACAAATCTTTCAGCAGTAATAGGGTCAGCTTTTCTTATTGTAGGAAGATAACCTTCGTCTACAAATTTAGCATCATTATTACTAAAGATATATTTCTTCATAGTTTGTTTTACCAAATCTATTAATTGTTTTTGATATTCGTTAAGATTTTCATATTCCGGATTATTATATTTCTTAGAAACATTATTTATATTATAACTAGCAACACCACTTCTAGAATTATATTCTTCGTTTTCTAATTCGGGTTTAATAGCAGAAACCATTTGATTTATTCTAGGAGAATATTTTTCTTCACCAATAGGAGAAATGTTTTTAACAGTACTGTTAGTCCAAATGGCTATTGGTTTAAATTCTCCACTATAAGCATCATAGTAATGATTGTTATCAAACCATTCTTTATACTCTTTAGAATTTTTACCATAAGTTCTAAGCATTCTTTCTTGCTCTTGTTGATAATATTGTGTTTCATCAGTTGTCATATAATCATCAAGTTGTCTAAGAGCTTCAGTTGCTTCTTTATTTATGTATAAATCTTCATCTTTAGGTTTAATAGTAGAATATAATGCTTTTCTAGGAACTCTATTGCCATTATAATCTTCTTCTGTAAATGTTTCAAGCCACTCTTTATAATACTCATCTCCTTTCCTACGGGCTAGTTCTCTATCTTCATTAAAAATATCTTCATCGTATTCAACAATACATTGTGTTGAAATAAATTCAGCAACAGCTTTAGTGCCTTTTGTTTTACCAACATCTGCATATTTATCGAAATGCTTTCTAAGATTTCTTAAATCTTCTAAAGATATTTGAGAAACATTAATTCTGCCAGTATAAGGATTTATTTGTTCTCTTAAAATAGCATTTATATCTTCACCAATATCTGATAAAGCTTTTACTACTTCAGGAGTTTTAGCAACACCAATTAAACTATCATAAAAATCATTTTTATAAATAACTTTATCTTGTTTTCTATTTCGCAGAATACCAGCATAAGGCATACCATTACTAGTATGTTTCTTAAATCTAGCTTCTTGTTCTAATTTAATATTTTTAACTAAATCTGGATGGTCAGCACTAAATTTAATGCCATCGATAATTCCATAATTATCTTTATAAGAATTAGCATATTTTATATAAGTAGAAGGAACACCTGAATAATAAGACCTAGAATCGTTCAAAACAGATAAAGCACGTTCAACTATAGCAGTATCTTGTTGATTAGGAGTATATATAGTATTTCTTCTAAGCCAATCAAGAGCATTTTTATATTCATCTATTTTCATCAATTCTGACCTATTAGAAAGAAGATTACCAAAAGAATCTCTTTTTTCATATCTCTTGATTACAGCTAAATTTTCTTTTAGTAAAGTATCAAATGTTTCATTTACTTCTTTAGCAAAAAATACTTTCTTAGCATTATTTACATTTATAATATATTCATTTAAAGCAATAGCGATTTGTGTTTCTTCTGGAGATTTACTAATTATAGCACCAGTAATTGGGTCTATTTTCTGAACAAAAGTAAGTTCATCCATTTGTTTATACAAATCATCTATTTGATTTTGTTGGCCATCAGTTAAAACATTATTTACCGATTGATTTAAAATTTTAGATATTTCGTAAAGAATATTTTTATATTTAACTAGAGCATCAGACAAACCAGGAAGTTGAGTATTATGCAAATAATTATATTCCAAATTAGCAATAAATCTATTATAAGTATTTCTAACTTTTAAAGATTTATTAGCAGGATTTGAACCATCATAAATAGGAATATCAGCTTCTTTAAATCTACTAATTTCATATATACCTCTAAACAAATCTAAATTGTTTTTAGCAATATAATATTCTTTAGAAGTTCTTCCATGTATTTGCTCTGCTATTTTTACTGCATCTGCAAGTTCTTGTTTTTTATCCCAATATTCATCAGTATTAGGTTGAATAAGTTTTCCGTTTTTGTCAACAATACTATCAACAGTTGCAGTCATTCCAGCAGCAGCAGCTTGAGATTCTATTTCTTTTACTCTCTTCATGAAATCATTAGCAGCTAATTCACCATTAAGTCTACCTTCTTCTACTTTAGCACCAATTTCTTTCATTAAAACTTGAATAAGTAAATTTTTATTAGCTCTCAAATCTTGAATCCAATAATCCAAAAAACTAGTATCACTATAAGAATCTAATTCTCCCATAATACCTAAATCAACATTAGGATTATTAGAATTTTTCATAACCCATTGTTTTAACCATTTATTTCTAGCAGTTAAAACTTTATCATTATTAGCTACTTCTAAGATTTTATTTCTAATACGAAGAATGTTGCTTTTTGCTTGTTCATCTAAATCATCTATAGGAGCAGTAAGAATAGGTTCATATTTATCTCTAATAGTTCTGGCAGTTGCAATTATTTTCAAAAATTCATCTTGATAATTGAAATCTTTCAAAACTTTTTCAATAATTCTATCATCGTCAATAGAAATATATTTGTCACCAATTTTAGAAAATTTATTAATTCTTTCCAAAATATCATTACATTCTGCAAGAACATAATTGATTAATTGATGAGTACTATAAGCTATATTATTTTCAAAAGAATTAGCATCAAGTATATCAATTCCATTCATTCTTAAACCATATAAAACACGTTTAGCTTCTTCTTTTCCACTTCTTTGTTCAGCAGAAATTTGTTCAGCTATAGTTTTATAAGCAGTTCCTATAGGAGTTTCATCTACAACTCTACTAAACATCGTTCTTTCCGATGTAGCTATATTAGGGTCTACTTTAATAAATGAAATTAAACTTTCAGGCTGAATATTATAATCTTTTGCCAATTCAGTTTCTTCTGTATTTTCATCTGTAGTAAACCACCATTCTTCTTGATTGTCTTTATTTATTCTTCTATAAAGTCTATTGGTTTGAGAATTAGCAATTCTTTTAAGAAATACAACTTTATCTTTAACATCAAAATCTGAATCATTTATAATGTTAAGTTCCATATCAAGAACTCCTTTGGAATATGCTTCTTTTACATCATTTTCAATATAATTAAAATCAACATTATCTCCTTGAAGTTCTTTATATGTCGCATACATCATTTTGTTTAAAGGTGTATAAATATTATTTTTTCCAATAACACTATTGTTATAAGGATTTGAAATTTCAAACGATAACAATCTATTTAAAGGATATAAAATAATTTTATCTCTACTATCAACAAAATACAAAACATTTTCTTCACTTCTAACTATATTATATCCTCTTCCAAAAGTATCAAGCAAATAATCATCAGATTCAGTTTGTTCAAATGTTATTCTTCCATCAGGTTTAATTTCAGAAGTATAACCTTTTAAATACTTTTTAATTCTTTTAAGATTAACACTTGTAACAGGAACAGAATCATAATTTGTTCTACAATAAGTTATAAAATCATTTATAAATCTATTTTCTCTAAAATCTTCAGCGTCTGGGTCTTTAAACAAATAATCAGAATTATTATATTCTACAAAGGAAGAAATATTCAAACCACCTTTTTCAATATCTTCCAAATAAGAATTATCTTTTAATTTGCTTATATTTCTAAGATTGAATTTGTTTTGCTCTATCAAATAAGAGTATTTTACCAAATCTATAGCCGTAAGCCTTATTAATTCGTTTTTATTTAAAAATGCTTCTCTAAACAAATTATGCAATTCGTCAAGACCTAACGTACTTTCTTTAGAATAAAGTCTGTGGAAATTAGAATAAGCAGAATCGTACCTATTATCGTTTAAATTTACTTCTATATAATCAAAAATACCTTTTATTCCTAATTGATTTCGCAATGCTAATATCTTTTGAGCAGGACTTAATTTAGCAAATTCATCTAAAACTTTTTGTTTTTCTTCATTTGATAAATCATTATAATTATCAATCTTTACATCACTTTCATTTGCATATTGCAAATTGACACCGACCATTCTCATCAATTCTCCTTTACGGGCGGAGTCATAAGCATCCAATGTTACACTATCTTTACCAATAGCAATATCTTTAGAATCGATTTCAATAGTTACAGGAAGACAAATATATGGATTTTCAATAATATCTTTATTGATTATTTGTTTTGTAAAATTAGAAAAATGAACATCTAAATCAAAACCATTAAAATGTTTTCTCAATTCATTTACATAATTGATAAAATTTTCACTAGTTATAACAGAAAAAGAATCTCCTAATTTTAAACTAAACTTAGTTCCATATTTATAAAACGATTTCAAAGAATCGTAACCATTAGATGTTAATATTGCATGAACAATACTTTCTCCAGTAGGAGTAGTTATATTTTTTGCATCATTTATATTATTTACAATATCATGTGTTTCTCTAAAAGTTTTAGCTGCTCCGTAACCATCACTTCTGATAGCATTATAATTTTTATTTATATCTTGACCAATGTTTAGTAAAGAATTAAATAAAGCAACTGTGTGAAGATTATCTAAAAGTCTTTCAAAAGAATTTTGTGGAGTTTTAGACAAATCTATAACTAGAGGAAGTTGTCCGCTAAAAGATTCAGTTAAAGAATATCCATACTTTTCTTTATAAGAATTTCCTATTTCTTTTTCCAAACTATTGATTATATTTTTTCTGCTCATGTTAGGATTATCGTAATACGAACCATTAACATCAACTAAATAATCATATAAAGTTTTGGTTATAGGATTAGAATATTCTTTTGTTACACTTTGATTATTCTTCCAATTATTTACAATACTTTCTACAGCAGGATGATTAAACAATTTAATAATAGTTTTATAATTGCCACCAACACCAACTAAAGCATATAATGCAAAAACAGTATAAGTATTTTCGTTATGAATCGGTCCAGATTTCATAACATCAAGAATATGAGCTGTAATTTGAGAAGCATAAGGATTAATCAAAAATCCATCTACATTTCTATTATCGTTAGACCAACCTATATTTTTGTGAGTAACAACATATTTTCTATTAGATGTTTGTAAAGATTGCTTTTTATAATTATAAACATCTTTACCTCTAGTAGCATTTTTCTCAAATTCTTGATAATTAACATCATTTTTAACTATAACTGCTTTGTTTGTAGAAAAAGTATTTACTGTAAGTTTTATTTTATTTTTATTAATTTTATTGTAAGCATAACCAGCACTAATTATAGCTTGACCTATACCATTTCTACCATCGCTAATAATTTCTGCAATCGAAACATTTCTTCCGTTTAATATTTCTGAAACATTGTTAGATGTTTGCAATTTATTAATTACATTAAATAATAAATTACTAAGTCCTCCTTGACCATGTTGTTTAAAACCGCTTTTACCTAAAACAGAAATATCATTTCCGCTAATGTATAATTTTAAAGGTTTACCAACAAGACCTTTTTCAACAATTCCATCAACTATATGTCTTACAATAGCATCTTCTATAAGTTCATTATCTTGTCTATCAAACATTTGAACAGGAAGATATTTAACATTTCCTTTTTGACTTTCATCTATACATAGGTTTCTTATAATCTTTTCCCCGTAAGAAGAGAAATCAGTACAAATGGAAATCGCTAAGTCGCTAACACTAATATTTTTAGCAGCAGCAGAACTAAGATATTTAGAAGAATCATTTATATTAGGAGAAACAATTTCTCTATCATAAACAACATTTTCTTCATCTACAATTTCTACATTGTCTTCTCCAAATCTTTCTTTTAATTCTTTTAATTTATATTCAGAAGGATTGTAAGCAACTTTAATTCCTACATCATGTTTGCCTTTTACTTTGTTAGAAATAGAACCAAAAGTATTTAAATTGACAGCAATACCTTTAATTTTAATACCACTAGTTGCATCATTTTGCCATCTAGATTGTGTCATCCAAGTACTTGGAGAAGTATTAAATTTCTTTTCTTCTTTCTTAGCAACATCTGTAATAGTTTTAAAGTTGGAAGTTGTTGCAGATTCCTCATAAGTTGCTGGATTAGAAAGCAATTCTATAATACCATCAAAAATTGCATTATCTCTAGCTTCTTTGCAATTTAACTCACTTAAAGGTTTATTTTTAAATTCATCAAAAGAAATAAAATTATTATCTTTTGCTAAACTATTAACAAAAGATTCACTATCTGTATTTCTAATTGCTCTAATTACATCTTTAAATTTATCAGCAATATTTAATCTTAAAAGTTCAGCATTTTTATCAGGAGTAATATTTTTCTCAAATATTTCTTTTACAATATTAGAAAAATTATCACGAAGATAATTAATATATGCTTCTTTATCTTTCTTTGCGTATCTATTATAATCGTATTTAACAATACCATTATCTGTTTTAATAAAGTTTTGAGTTATTGTATAAATACTATCAACATCAAAGTCAGAACCAGTTTGAGTTACCCATTCAGGAGGAACTACAATAGTACTACCATAAGCATCTGGAAGAAATCTTTTAATTTTAAATATAGCAATAGATTGTTTACCTTCAGTAGGAATACGATAACCAATTAAAGTTTTTTGTTCGTCGGTTAAATCTTCTACATTCATTCCTTCAAATACTTTAGAATATCTAGGAACAGCAATTTCGACTTCATAAACAGGCATACCATTAAATGTTCCTTTTTTCTTGTATTGTAAGGAAGAATCAGATTTTATACCTTCATTTGTAAAACCATAATCGGATAACTGAGCAGCATGAAATCCAGAAATAGTTTGTCTAATAATATTTCTATTAATATAACCATTTATTACATTTTCCAATTTAGAAATTGAATTAGAAAATCTAATATCAAATCTAGGAAATCCTGCATCATCTACTTCAAAAAATTCCAATAAAGATTTATCTAAACCTTGTTGAGCAGCATTTTTACGAAGAATAGAATACAAAGCTGTAGTATTTATTTCTGAAATATTTCCATTTTCATCAAATTTAATACCAAGTTCTTTACAAACACCATCGTAAGCTTCTTTAACATTTAAAGAAATGTTTTCTAGTATTTTATTAGCTATAGGTTGAAGACTATCTGGAATATTATCCAAAAGTTTCTTTGTAATTTGAACAGCAATTTTGTTTTCTTCATCTACTAAATGTTGAGGAACTTCTTGTTGTCTATACAAATAATTATAACTAAACTCTTCTTTATAATTTTCTACATTATTATCAAAATCTTTTTCTGCTTTCTTAGTAACAACGCCATCAGCGTTCCAATATGTCATAACATTATGCTGAGCAACTTTAGTTGTATCTACAGTATGTATAACATCTATACCATGTTTTACCATAGTATTATATAAGTTCTCTAATTGTGTTCCTTTTATAAGTTTAGGAACAAGAACAAATTCAGCATTTTTAATTTGTCTAGGAACTTCAGTATTGGTATAAGCATCAAAATGTAAATCAAAATAGAAATTCTTTTGAATTTGTATTCTTTCTTTTATGTTATTCCAATCTATTTCTTCTAAAGGTGTATCGTTTGTTAAAGCTTCAATTAAATCTTTATATTTACCCAATTCGCCAAGAGCATCCATTCTTCTAATCCACTCATCAAATGTAATATAAGATTGAGCATCATTACCAGAAGTTTCTTCTTCTTTAAAAGGAGCAAGCAATCTATTAACGTTTGCGCCTTTAACTTGTTTAAGTTGCTCTTTAATACTAGCAATAGACGAAGGTCTTGATGTTCTTTCGCTATTAGCAATAGTTACACCAGTAAATTTATTTTGTCTTTTAACTGTTCTTCCGTTTATAGTAATAGGAGATTCGCCAAACTTTATCTCATCTCCTTCCTTACGGGGGGTCAAATCTGTTTCAGTAAAATTAACATTGCCATAAGCTTCACCAGAACCTTGAATTTGTTTTAAACGCTTAAGAATATCTTGAGAAGTTTTATAAAAAGATTGGTCACCACCAAACAATTCAAAAGTAGCATCTCTAACAAGAAAATCATTAATAAGAAAACTTCTAATTAAATCATCCGACATTGTATGTTTAATTTGGTTATTTCCATTATCATCTACAACCGTTTTAGTATACAATGTATAATATTTATCTTCAAAAGCTTTAAACTCATTATTATAATAGTCAATAATAAAGTTGCTAATTAACTCATTTAGTTTATTGCTTTGATCTTCTGTAAGAGTTACATTTCCTTTTTCGTCAATTTTAACATCCCGCCCGTAAAGGAAATCAATAAGTTTTCCTCTTCCTACAATATCACTAAAATAGTTCTTTACGTTTTCAGATTTAAGACGTTTAAATTTAAAAACATTACCAGTTAAATCACCAGTATCGCTTGTAAGAATATCTTTTACATAAAAATATGTTTTATACAATTTTTTCTTGTCTAAATCTTCTCTTATTTTAGCAATACCTGTAGTTTCATCTATATGAACAGTATTGTCAGCATTAAATTCAAACATAGTTCTTAATGCTCTGCCCATATTATTTAACTCTCCGTCTATAATGTTTCTGAATTGTTTAAAAACAATGTGATTTGTATCAACAACATTATCGTTTATCAATCCAGCAATATTATAAATTGGAGCAGAAATAGTAAAATTCTTTGGAGCATCAGATGGAACAGAAAGGAAAAAGTTTCCAATTCTAACATTTTCAGATGTACTAAAGTTTATACTTTTAAGACTTTCTTTAAAGAAACTCAAAGCTGCCATAGTATAATCATTGTCAGTCATAGATTCATAAAGACTTGCAGAGTGATTATCTCTATTGTTTACGCCATTAAATAAAGAAAGTTTAAAAGCTTGTCTTCCAAAATCTGTAAGAACATAACTATTTCCTACTTTTTCAAACAAACCATAATTTATAATATTTCCTTCCTCATCTTTTCTTTGAACTAAAAGGTTACTATGTTCGTATTGATTAGTTTTAAATTTTTGATTAGCATAAGCAACTATTGCTTCTTCAGTAAATTTTCCACCAAATATATCATCTAAGTTAGTAATATAACTTCGATTAATAACATCAGAACTCATATTACCTAAAGCATTTCTACTATTTAAAACTATAGGTAAAGTAACATAATTTTCAAATTTATTTATTATGTTATAAAGAATTGCAGTTTTAGAACTATTTATATATGATTTTCTTAAATTAGAATAATCGTTTGTAGCTTTATATTGTTCTATAGCATTTTTATAATTTTGTTTAGTGTCTATAACTAAACTTAAAAGTTGTCTTATATCACTAACTGCTTCGTCTAAGTTTTCACCATAAACTTTCTTAAAAGAATCAAATGTTATAGACGGAACAATTTTATTTAAAATTTGAAAAAGTTCTTCATTTCCATAAGATTTTGCATTTTTACCTAAATCATAAAAAAGTTCATTAAATGTTCCATGAAATAATAAGTCGGTATCTCCTCTTAAATTTTTTCTAGAAACAACAATATTATTTGTTGCTAATTGAGAAGTAATATTATTATAAAGAATAGCTCTAAACGAATCTCTTGTACTAATTTCAGGATTTGTTTGATTTATACTTAGAGTTTCATTATTTATAACTACTTCATATTTAGGTTGAATTTTCTTATTGAATGTGCTTAAATATTTATTAGCAAACTCTTTATTCTTTTTTAAGAAATTAGCAAGATAAATTAAACCTTTTGCATCTTCTACATTATTTGCTATATCTTCTATAGATTTTATAAAAGCATCTACACTAGAAATATCTGTTTTTGTATATAACAATTTTTGAATATATGTAGGATTCATATATTCAGTATATCCAAAATTTTCATTTCTAAGATAAACATAATTGCCATTAACTTGTTCTGTAGTGGTAAGAATAGGAATTGTAGATAAATGATATTTTATAATTTCAGAAATATGTTTTTCAAAATTACTTTTATCACCAATAGATAAATTCCAAAGTTGAGTCATAGTATCTACAGAAAGGTCATCATTATCTTCTCCGTTATTTGTATAATCTTCTGTAGAAATATATCCTCCTAATTCAGAAACATCTAAATATTGATATAAACCTTTGCCATGAATTAAATTTGCAACATTTTTTCTATTAACAATATCATTAATAAATTCATTGTTATTTAATGCTGCATATAATAAATCACAATAATTTTTAACTATATCATTATCTATTTTTGCAGAAAATATACGCATTTCAAAAGCATATTTTCTACTGTCTAAACTCAATTTACCATCAATGCGATTTAAACAATTTTTAGCAATGTTTTTATATTCATTTTTAGCATTATCATCTAATCTAGAAAGAACTTGTTTGTGAATTTCATTACAAATGTTTCCAATAACAGAATTGTAAAGACTTTCAAAAGGAACATCTTTTCCGTTAAGTAAAGAATTAAAATAACCCTTTGAAAGTTCAGAAGCAAAAATATTAATAGCATCGACTCTAACAGACGTATTTTTAAATCCAATAGCATTTATACTATTGTATGTATCTAATACATATTGTGTACTATTAACATATTCTTCTTTTAATTCTCTAAGTAAATCAAAAGCTTTTCTTTTGCTAGAAGAAATACTTTTAATTCCTTCTTTATCACAAAGTTCTTTAAATTTTTCAGATTGAGCCAAGTACAAATAAATTTGTTTATTGACTAAATCTTCACCTGTCATTTCGTCAATATATTTACTAAATGCAGGATAATTAACAAGTTTAAAATTACCACAAGCCATAAAATTAAAATTTATTTTATTTAGTAAAAAATTTAAACATCGCGAGAATAGCGTTTATTTTGATTGTGCGAGGTTTTTGTTTTTTACTGATTAATTCTATTTGCAAGCAAATGAAACGTCGCCAGTGTCAAGCAAATGCCCAAATGCGTTTTGTATTGACAACGGAACACCCGATTTCAAAGTGTTTACGGTTGGTATTAAATCTTCGGCAGTACTATTAAAACCACCAAGAATATCAAAAACATCATTTAAGTCCTCATCGCTAATTTGTTCAACAGTTTTAACAATATCTTCTGTTTTTTCTTCTGGTTTAGTTTCAACAATAGGTTCTTGCTGTTCTTCAGCAAAATCAAACGATAGTTGAATATTTTCTCTAACATTAACATCCTCCTTACGGGGGGTTGGAATAGAAACAATATTATCTTCTTTATAAATATTGCGTAAAGCTTCTAAAGCACTATCTTTATTAATTTTAATTCCAAACAACTCTGCGAACAAATCTAATATTTTATCAAACAAACTTTCTTTAGATTTATTAGAATTATCAGACATTTTAATATCATTTAACAAAGTCATTAAATTGTAACTTGTTAAAGATTCTACAAGAAATTCTTCTAATTTATCTTCTTTAGAAAGACCATCAAATTTATATTGAGATAAAAGTTTAATTTCTTTTGGAGTATAATGTTTTTCTTTACCCCAACTCTTTATATCTTTTGTTCCATTTACAAAAGCAAAATCTGTATTAGTTCCATCTACTACTTCTACAAATCTATTGTAAACTTTTTCAACATCATTTAAAATTTTATCTCTTTGTTCTTTGGTTTTATTTTCTGCAAGATTTTTATGAATAGATTCATGTGTTACTATTCTTATTATATCTGATATTTTTCTTCCTTTAAGATTAGGTGCATATAAAGTTATAACTCCGTTTTTATAATCGGCTTTAACTGCATCTTTTTTACCGCTTTGATAGCCATCTTTAATTACAACATTTTGAGGAAGAATACCTAAATCTTTTAGTTGTTTAAACCAATTAGCTGCAAAAGTATCATGAGAAAAATAATCTTCCAACGCAACGCCAATGTTATCAGCTGCAAGAATATTATTTATAAATTGACGTTCATTTAATGTTTTACCAGCAGTTAAATTTTTAAATATAATTGTTGTATCTCTAGTAGTTTGGTCATTCAAACTATCAATAGACATATATGGAACATTGTCTAAATCAAAAGATATTATAAGTTTTGCATTATCAGCATATTTAAAATTACCACTAGTAGCAACACCATCTACAACTTCATTAGTATTATCTATTTTAGCTTTTATTAATTTCTCTTTAACTAGAAAATCTTGATAACTATTATACGTTCTTTCAAATCCACCAATTTTTACAATAGTTTTTCCATTTTCTCTATAAATATATTTATTCGATTTAGTATCATTTTCTCTAGTAGAATCAGTAATCAATTTTCCACTAATTGCAATTTCTCCATCTTTTATAGCAACAGCAATATTTTTTAATAATTGATTTCTTATATAATTTTTTTCGTTTTGATTTAAAGTTTGAGTTGCTTTATAACCAGAATATCTACCAGCAATATCTATATTATATTTTCCATTATTATTGTCTACATCGAAAATTAAATTTTTAACAGAATTTTTATTAAAATTATTAACAACTATTGCTTTTTTATTTCCGTTTAGGTCTTTATAATTAATAAAAAATCCAGTTTTAAATTTATTCCAACTAACACTAACGTTTGAATTTATAATACCGTTATAGCCTAATACTTGAGTTATATTTTTATAAGTATCTTCAACACTAACATTGTTATCTATAAAATCAAACAATATATCTGTTAAACCATTTAGTACACCATTCACAAAAGGATTTTTACTACTTAAAGAAGAAACACTTTGTTGTTGAAGCTTAGCATAATAAATATCATCTCCAGTAGGTGCATTTATTTTTATATAACTTTGACCAACAACTAAGTTTGGATTTAATTTTAGTTCTCCATTAGATTTAACACCGGTGATATTATAATTACCATTACTATTGCTTAAAATAACCATTATAGGATTGTCTTTTTCACTATAATTAGAAATACTAGTTTCTATATCATTATAAGTATCGGAATCATTATTTAAAATTCCGTAAGTTATATCAGAAACGGTAATATTTCCAGTATAATGCCCTTCTGCAATAGTTAAAGCTTGCTCATATCCAACAAAAACATTATTAAACCAATCATCAATACTTTGTAATTGATTTCTACCTTTTTGTGCAAATGCTATTTTTAATATATCATACAAATGTTTACTTGCTTCTACTTTATTAGCATCAGTTTTCAAATTACTTTTATCTAAAAACTTAGAAAGTTTTTCGGGCAAAGAATCTAAAAATTCAATATAATCTTTACTTTCTTTATTATTGTTAGAAAGTAATTTTTTAAATGATTGATAAGCAGTTATAAAATCTGGTTCATTACTAGTAAAAATATCACTTATTGCATCTTTAAGTTTACTATTTAATACATCTCCATTTTTAATTAAATCGTATTTCCAAAATTTATTAACGGCTAAATATTCGCCATTTTCTCCAATTTTCGGTAATCCAATAATACCAATTTTTACATTATTATGGCTTATAGAAATTACATTATTTTCTACTTTTGCTTGTAATGTATCTCCAGGTTTTAATTTAGTAAATTCGTTATAAACAGTTATATTGTTTAAATTATCCAAATTTACATAATTCTTAGAATTAACTTTAACACGATTTAATCTTTTTGCAATATCTTCTCTAGCATAACTTTTAAAAGATTCATTTTCTGTTAATTTTGAAATAACATCTCCATCAACAAAATGAATGTTTTTGTAATTCTTATTAATGACCTCTTTTATTGCAGCAAACAAATAATCATCAATAAAACTAATTTGTCCTTGAGTAATACCATTGAAGAAATTATATAAATCAGATGCAGTAACATAATAGTCATCTTTTATTTTTACACCACCAAATCTATCATCGTTTTCTACAGCAGCTAAATAATTCTCTAAAACTTGTTCTAAATTTTGAGAATTATTTTTTATAATAAAATTAACAGCAGCTTTAAATGCTTTAGCATAATGTTTGCCGTCTGTATTATCTTCAATAATAGAATTTTTAGTTCCAACAACACCGTTTAAAACACGCATTGCTTGATTCTTAAAGTGTTCATGCCCCGTAAGAGAAACACTACGATTAAGAACCTTCATAAATTGACTATTATCATCAAACAAATCATTTAGATTTCCTGTATAACTATTTATATAACTAAACGCAAAAGAAGTTCCACTAAGAGAAAAATTACTAATTCTATCATCAAAAGAAAGAACATAAGGGTCAGCTTCTTGATTACTAACATTCTCTTCTACGGGGGATGGATTCTGTTCTTCTACAGCAGGTGCAGGTTCTTCAGGAACAACATCATTTGGAACAACTACTTCTTGAGGTTGTTGTTCTTCTTGTAAAGGAACTTCAGTTTCAACATTTACACCTTCCGGTTCTTCTTCTTGGATAGGATTATTTTCTTCTTGATTTCTTATAGCTTCTTGAACATTAGCTACAACATTCAATCTAGAACTTAAATCTTTTCCACTAGTTTCGTCTATAGATAAAGCTGTATATGAATTTTTAATATCAACTTTATCTTCTTCCGAAATTACAGAAGATTGTCCAGTATTTATAAAAGTATTAACTTCTGTTTTTCCATATTTAGCATAATACTTTCTAAGACTATCAAATGAATTTTTTAATATTTCAACTTTTGCTTTATCTGCAAATTTGTAAGTATCTGAAATATAATTTTTAAGTTCATTATCAGTAGGGTTAGCTTCTTTAATAGCTATTTCTTCTTGAATTTGACTATGAACTTTTCTAACTAAAGAATCGGCTAAATCTGAATTAGAGTTTTTAAGTTTATTGTATTCACTTACACCTCTTTCTTTGTTATTTTCAAAATAATCATAATCGAATAAAGTTTTTATTGTATTCTTATTCTTTTCTAGTTCTGCAATTCTAAACGACCTTTCAGAATCAGTTATAGTTGTATCTACATCTAAATCTAGAATCATATCGTTTAATTTAGCGATATAATCATACATTATATAATCAGAAATATCTTTTTCGTTGAACTCATTATCTTTTGGATTTAAATTCAATTTTGAAGAATATTCTGTTTGAGCAACATCTTTTAATTTTGTAAAAGTTGCAGCATTAAAATTAGATTTAGTATATTTGTCGGCTATAATTCTAGCTAATTCAAAATCTGCTCCATTTTTAATAGCTCTATTAAATATATTTTCATATACAGTTTTAACAGAAGAAATACTATCTTTAGCTTTATTTGATAAAGCTATAGCATCTTCATTACTTATACCTAACTTTTCTACAAAACCATTAATTGTTTGACTATCTTGCATAAACTCTTCAAGCAAGTTTAAATTTCCTGCATTTGCAGCATTTATAGTCAAGTCAGTAATATATTCATTTTCGGCTATAGACAATAGTGCATCTTTTTCATCAGGATTTATAGGTTGGTCTTTTCTATAAGGATTAAGTCCACTATTTATTTTATCTACTTTATTTTTATATTGAGCAAATGTACTTGCACGTCCATAAATTTCTGCTTCTTTTTGTTGTTCTACAGTTTGATTAGTTTTACCTAATTTACGCATAACATAAGGAGCAGCGTGTTCTTGAACTCCTCTAAACAATATACCACCTAAAGCACCCCAAACAAATTGTTCCCACAAATGAGGGTCTTGAGCATAATCATAAAGTTGTTCTACATTTCCACTAAATAAAGAATATCTATTTTTATGATTTCCTGCATCTTCTCCAAACATCTTTTTAGCTGCCCAAACACCATCTTCTTGTGCTATATAGTTTATAGCTTCTTCAAGACCTTCAGTCCATTCTGCTCTTGTTAAATTAAAAGTATCATAAGCAAAATCTTTTGCTTTATTTCCAATTTTGTTTAAAATACTTCTATTAGCAATATTATCTTTAATAGCTGCTTCTTCAGAACCAAACATTTTAGCGGCAGCTTTATTAATTCTACTAAGACGCCTTCCAGGATTTATAGATTCTAAAGGTTTATTCCAAAAATTACGAAGAGTATAATATTGCAAAATATCAAATCCAACATTAGCCCAATCTTCTGCAAAAGTTGTACTTGCAGCATATTGAGCTAATTTGCCTGCAATTTGTTCATCAGTCAAACCTTCAAAATCTTTATTATCTTCAATAAGTTTATCTCGGTCTTGTTTAGACATTTTTTGAAGTTCGGCTGTAGCCCATTTATAAACTTCATCTCTAGCTTGTTGAGCTTCTTGATAATTTTCAATAGCTCTACTAGTTGTACCGCCAATTATAGATTTACCAGCAATTTGTGCAACTTTTCTAGCATTATTTGACATATTTAATGCGTCAGCAACTTTAGTTCCTAATTTAGAAACATATTTCAATTTTCCTAAATAGCTAGCAGCTTTAACAGCAGCATTACTAGGAATCAATAAACTAATTGTACTAAAAACACTAGGCATATTTTCCATATACCAAGCAAAATCAGATACGTCAAAAGCTTTACCTGGATTTTCTCTATAAATAGGCATTGCTTCATCTATTCTATCTTTAAAATTATGCAATGCTTCACTAACAGCATTATGATATTGTAAGCCTTGCTGTTTTGCTATAATATTACCTAGAAAATCAACATTCATCATAAGCAAATCAGCAAAGCCAACAATAGTACCTGTTAAAACTTCATTTGCTGACCTTCCCAGCCCGTAAGCAAGTTGTTCAATAGTAGATTGATTTTCTGCACGTTTTTTGTTTAATTCTTCTACAGTATCTTTAGAATCAATATGAACATCATATTTCAAATAAGAATTTAAATCTTCATCAGATAATTGTAAAGTTTGACGTTCTATATTAGAATCAGAAATAAGTTTTTCAGCAAATTTATTTGTAGGTGTTTCATAACCTGCAAACACATCTTTGTATTCGCTTGAAACAGAAGAAGCTCCAGCTGCATTAGCTGGAACTTCACTATTTTTACCAATTATAGAATTTAAAATATCAGGCATTTTATCTTACATTATAATTATACACTTGTTGTTTTATTTCATATATTTTATTTCTGCCACTAATAGAATTTATATCATAACCCATATAATTTACTAATTTAGCAACATTATTAGTTAGCCATTCTTCTAACTCTCTAGGAACTTTATCGCCATTACTTTTCTTAGCAGAATAAAATTCATAAACAATATCGCTATATAATTTATTAGCGGCATAAGATTTTACAGCACCTTCATAATCAACAGCTCTTTGTTCATATTCATTGCCAACAATCCAATTGTTATCATCTACTTTAGTTGTTGATGTGCCATCAAAATTATCAAATTTTGTAACACCACTATTATTATATGAACTAAACTCTATAGAATTTTTAAGTATAGGAGAATTTAATATTTCGGTTTTAAGTTCGGAACCAAACAAACCTTTAACTAAAATATCAAAATCATTTACATTTTTAAGACCTGCTTGTTTTAAATAATCTTTTATTTTATCATAATCAGTATCTTTATTAGAAAGCTGAACATGAATAACAGTATTGTTTGGATTATTTTTATCATAAGAAATTGTTGCTTTTTTATCATCATATCTAGATTTAGCAACTTCCAAAAGATAATGTTTAACAACATCGTTATCTACATATTGAGCAGCATTTCCACTATTCGAAAAATACATATCATATTTTTGTCCTTGAGCACTATGTAATCCTGCACTAATTCTATCTGTTATAGCTTTTTTAGCTTTTTCAGTATCTGAGAATTGTCCATCTGCAACTTGGTCATTAGCCCAACTAGAAACAACATCTTCGGCACTAACAAGAGTTGTAGGCGTTACAGTATTTGGAGCATTATCAACAACTTTAGATACATCTTTTTCTAATTGATTATAAAACGTATTTATTTTATAAAATGGATTTACAGGTGGCATTAAAAAAACACTTCCAAATTTAGTAGCAACACCAAATTTAGTAGCAACATTTGCTTTATCTCCAACAATTTGAGCAATTTGATATAATCTACTAATATCAGCGTTAGTAAGTTCTATATATTTATTTCCATTATCATCTATTCTTGTTGGTATGTCAATACCATAATCTTGAAGTTTTGGGTCTTCTTGAACGATTAGTTTTCGTACACCATCTTTACCAATAAATTGTTTTCCTAAATTAACATATTCATCTACATATTTTTTATTAGTAAGAGAAATATCTAAACCGCTTTCCAAAGCTGACAGAAATAAAGTTTTATCTCTATATTCTCCATATTCAGCTGGAATAATTTGAGAAATCATATTTTTGCTATAAACATAATCGTTATAAGCATCATATAAATCTTTTGGTATAATTTCGTCATCTGAATAAGCTTGCAAAAGAGCATTATAACTTTTTTCAACATCATTAGTATCAAAAGCAATATTTCTTTCTTGACAGAAATTTCTAATTATATCTTTTGAAGCAACGTTTCTAGCAACACTTCCTTTAAGAGTAGAATCTTTTTCTATATAATCTATACCTCTAGTTGTATTTTCTATATTTCTAATAGTATCTACAAGTTCGCCTCCAAATCCACCGCCACTAGCATTTCGTTTAGCTGCATTTAAAGCTTGTTGTTTACGTTGATAAATATCAACTTCCATACCAGCTAAATCTTTTCTACTAGTTGTAACACGATTGTATGTACTAGAATTATAAAATCCTCTTAACTTTTTATCCAAATATTGGTCTTGAGTAAGAGGAACACCTTTAGCATCAGTAACTATAGATTCTCCTTTGCCGCCTTGCTTATTATATCGCCATAAATCTATTTTATAATCTTGTGCTATACTAGCAGCAAGACCAGGTTTTGTAGCAATAACACTTTGCATGGCTTGACGTATTTTATCTTCAGAAAGTCTTTTATAATCAGAATGTATTTGATAATAAGGAAGATGGTCAACAGACAAACTAGCATCTGTAGTATATTGACCATTCTTATCTTTATAATAAATTGTATCTCCACCACCAGCATCTTCGGCAGCAAGTTTTAATGCTTCAATATAAGCCTCATCTAAAGGAACATTATCTACAAATTGTTCATTTGGTTTCCAAGCAGTACCACCTACAACTCTGCCATTGTTATCTACTTTATCTTGATAATAATACGGATTAACTTCTTTATAATAATTCTTTTGTTCTTCTGTTAAATTAGATTTACTAAGTTCGTCAAGATAAGTTTTATATTGTTGTTGAGCACGAAGACGACCAACAAGACCCATATTATTTTCTATATCTCCATACTTTTTTATAATATCATCTAATGCAGCATAAGAATTTCCGTATTGAGTATTACTAGCTAAAGTATAATCAATTTCATCCATTAGTTGTTGTCGCCAACCATCTTCAGCTTCATTTAAATCCATATCAGCTATTGCTTTTTTATAAGCAGCAGCTTGAGCAATAGCTTGTTGATGACCTTTCTCAAGAGTATTATAAGTATTCTGAGCAAGAGTCATATCCATAAAAGGTGTATTAGCACGAAAAGTTGGACTGAATAAACTCAGTCCAACTCCAGCATTTTGATTACCGTAATATCTAGGCATAATATTTAATTTTTAAACAAATCTAAAACCAAGAGAACGAGCAAGTTCAGGATTACCCTGGAATATATTTCTCCAATTAACATTAGGATAAGCAGCTTCCATAAAGATAAAGTTTCTAAGGTCAGCATCTCTATTTTCGATTCTACCAAGCAAATCTTGAATAGATTGATTAGCACCGCTAAGAACATTGTTGAAATTACTTATTCTAGCATTTGCAAGATATTGTCTTGTAGAACCAAGTCTATTAAGATAATCATTATAGATTTGATTATTATATAAACCAATTCTTTGACGATTCATAATATCTTGATTAATAAGTTGAGTTTCAGCATTTTCTTTTTGACCGTAAAGTTGATTTCGAGAAGCAACCGCATTGTTACTTACTCCTTGC
>Ga0256405_10004740_pt1 | contig 24868 bp, 21 predicted proteins | sample RumenRJG_02DNA_FD_189096 | JGI IMG/M metagenome (GOLD analysis project Ga0256405, IMG submission 189096) | Bovine rumen microbial communities from Lethbridge, Alberta, Canada - RJG_02 | ecosystem: Host-associated > Mammals > Digestive system > Stomach > Rumen | place: Canada: Alberta... | reverse complement strand
GTAGCTAACAGGGCTCTCCCTGAAAGCGGATGCAAAGGTACGACTTTTTTCCGAACCAGCAAAACTTTTCCAAGAAAAAATTCAATTTAAATAGAAAAAATATTCGGGACTTGACATGAATCAAGACCCGAAAGATTATACACCTTATTATATATTATACGCGCAAGAGAAACTATTTACTCTCTTCAGGTGCTTGACCAATCAGTTCCATGAACTCATCCAGCTTAGGAGTAATGATAATCTGTGTACGACGATTGCGCTGTTTACCTGCCTCAGTAGTGTTAGACTGCAGAGGGTTGTACTCGCCACGTCCACCTGCGGTCAGACGCTTAGGATCTACGCCATAATTATTCTGCAGCGCCTGAACGACACTTGATGCACGCAGACAAGAAAGGTCCCAGTTATTACGGATATTCTCACGCGAGATGGGCACATTATCGGTATTACCCTCAATGAGCACATCATAATCCTTGTAATCCTTGATAATCTTAGCAATCTTAGAGAGCGTTGCTGCAGCACGGTCGTTAATCTCATAAGAACCACTCTTATAAAGCATATTGTCAGCCAGCGAGATATAGACGACGCCCTTTAGCACCTGCACGTCAACCTCCTTGAGTTCTTCCTTAGAAAGGGAACGGGTCAAGTTGTTGGTCAACACCATATTGAGTGAGTCGCTCTTCGACTTCACTTCCACCAAGTGACGGATATACTTGTTCGACTCGTTGATCTGATCAACCAGCTTCTCAATACTTACATTATTCTGAGAAGCATTAGTCAGACTTTTGTCCAGCGAACGCTGCAAGGCTTTATAAGCCTTCTCCTGTTGTTTTAACTGTTCCTCCAGACTGGCTGCACGCGTAGTGGCTGCTGCCAATTTTTCCTTTGTATCAGTATAATTAGCCTGCAACGACTTATTCTCTTGTTGACAAGCCTCAAGGTCTTTCTTAGACGCACAACTGGTGAACATTACAGCTGCCACCAGTGACATTATAAATACACTTTTCTTCATCTTCTTATGATTCTTTAATGATTAGACGGGTGCAAAGATACACAAATAAAGTGAAAAGTGAAAAGTGAAAAGTGAAAAATTTGGTTTTTTGCTCGCTTATTAGTACCTTTGCACACAAATTCATATAAATTAAAGGTATAAAGGACATGATTCTCTTTTTCAAGACCCCACAGCAGAGCATTATTGCTACGCAGGTGGACCATCAGCTCAATCAAGAAGAAGTAAACGAACTTTGCTGGCTCTATGGCGAAGCAGAACTGCTTGCCAGCGAGACACTCGACGGTTTCTATGTCGGACCACGCCGTGAAATGGTGACTCCTTGGTCGACGAATGCCGTTGAGATTACTCAGAACATGGGACTCAGCGGCATTTTGCGTATAGAAGAGTACTACCCCGTAGCTTCGAAAGATGCCGAACATGACGAAATGCTTCAGCGTATGTATGAAGGTCTGAACCAGGACATCTTCACTGTTAACATCAAGCCGGAGCCCATTAAGTACGTGGACAATCTGGAAGAGTATAACGAGCAGGAAGGTCTGGCCCTGAGCCCTGAGGAGATTGAGTATCTGCATGGTCTGGAGAAGCAGAACGGTCGTCCGTTGACTGACTCAGAGATTTTCGGCTTTGCTCAGATTAACTCCGAGCACTGCCGTCACAAGATTTTCGGTGGCACATTCATTATCGATGGTAAGGAGATGGAGAGTTCGCTCTTTGCCATGATTAAGAAGACCACGCAGGAGAATCCTAACAAGATTCTCTCGGCATACAAAGATAATGTTGCTTTTGCACAAGGCCCTGTAGTTGAGCAGTTTGCTCCAAAGGACCAGAGTACAAGCGATTATTTCCAGGTGAAGGATATCGAGAGTGTTATCTCCCTGAAGGCCGAAACACACAACTTCCCCACAACCGTTGAGCCGTTCAACGGTGCCGCTACAGGTACGGGTGGTGAAATCCGCGACCGCATGGGTGGTGGTGTAGGTTCTTGGCCTATCGCTGGTACAGCCGTTTATATGACGGCTTATCCACGCATTGATGGAGGACGTGACTGGGAGGACATCCTGCCCGTTCGCCAGTGGTTGTATCAAACACCTGAGCAGATTCTGATTAAAGCATCTAATGGTGCCTCTGACTTCGGCAACAAGTTCGGTCAGCCACTGATTTGTGGTTCTGTGCTGACCTTCGAGCACCAGGAACCAAACGACACTAAGTATGCTTACGATAAGGTCATCATGCTGGCTGGTGGCGTAGGTTATGGTACCAAACGTGACTGTCTGAAGAAGGAGCCTCAGCCAGGCAACAAGATTGTCGTTGTAGGTGGTGACAACTACCGCATCGGACTGGGTGGTGGTTCTGTTTCATCTGTTGATACAGGTCGCTACAGCAACGGTATCGAGCTGAATGCCGTTCAGCGTGCTAATCCAGAGATGCAGAAGCGTGCCTACAACCTGGTACGCGCCCTCTGCGAGGAGGATGTGAACCCCGTTGTTTCTATCCACGACCACGGTTCAGCTGGTCACCTCAACTGTCTGTCTGAGCTTGTTGAGGAGTGCGGTGGCGAGATTGATATGACCAAGCTGCCTATCGGCGACAAGACCCTTTCTAGTAAGGAAATCATTGCCAACGAGAGTCAGGAACGTATGGGTCTGCTTATTGACGAGAAGCACATCGAGCATGTCCGTAAGATTGCTGAGCGCGAGCGCGCTCCACTGTATGTAGTTGGTGAGACTACTGGCGATGCCCACTTCTCGTTCAAGCAGGGCGACGGTGTAAAACCCTTCGATTTGGATGTTGCTCAAATGTTTGGTCACTCACCAAAGACAATCATGAAAGATAATACTGTAGAGCGTCACTATGCTGACGTGACCTACAGTCAGGATAAGATCGACGAATACCTCGACCGCGTGCTCCAGCTGGAGGCTGTGGCTTGTAAGGACTGGTTGACGAACAAGGTGGACCGCTCCGTAACAGGTAAGATTGCTCGTCAGCAATGTCAGGGTGAAATCCAGTTGCCATTGAGCGACTGTGGTGTTGTAGCTCTCGACTATCGTGGCGAGAAGGGTATCGCCACCGCCCTCGGACATGCACCTCAGGCTGGTTTGGCTGATCCTGCCGCTGGTTCTGTACTCTCTGTAGCCGAGGCTCTGACCAATATTGTTTGGGCTCCGCTCGCTGAGGGCATGGATTCATTGAGTCTCTCTGCCAACTGGATGTGGCCATGCCGCTCTCAGGAGGGTGAGGATGCCCGTCTGTATGCTGGTGTGAAGGCGCTGAGCGATTTCTGCTGCGATCTGCACATCAATGTACCTACAGGTAAGGACTCTCTTTCACTTTCTCAGCAGTATCCTAACGGTGAAAAGATTATTTCTCCAGGAACAGTCATCGTTTCTGCTGGTGGTGAGGTTAGCGACATCAAGAAGGTTGTATCACCTGTATTGGTTAACGATAAGAATGCATCACTTTATCATATCGACTTCTCGTTCGACGAACAGTGCCTGGGTGGTTCTGCCTTTGCACAGAGTTTGGGTAAGGTAGGCGACAATGTGCCTACAGTCAAGAACGCTGAATACTTCGCTGATGCATTTATGACTATCCAGGAGATGATTAACCGCGGGTGGATTCTCGCAGGTCACGATATCTCTGCCGGTGGTTTGATTACCACGCTACTTGAGATGTGCTTTGCTAATCAGAAAGGTGGTATGCATATCAACCTGCACGACATATGCAAGGACGGTGACATCGTGAAGACCCTGTTCGCCGAGAATCCTGGTGTCGTCATTGAGGTTAGCGACGAGCACAAGGAAGAGTTCAAGGAGTTCATGGAGGATGCAGGTGTTGGCTATGCCAAGATTGGTTATCCAGTAGAGGAGAGTCGCACCATCGTTGTTAAGGCAGGCGATGCAGAAAAGACATTTGATATCGATACACTCCGTGACATATGGTATAAGACATCATATCTGCTCGACCGCAAGCAGAGCTTCAACGGTAAGGCCAAGGAGCGCTTCGAGAACTATAAGAAGCAGCCTATCGAGATGAAGTTTAACAAGGACTTTACTGGTAAGCTGGCCCAGTATGGCATCTCAGCCGATCGCCGTCAGTCATCAGGCGTAAAGGCTGCCATTATCCGTGAGAAGGGAACCAATGGTGAGCGCGAGATGGCTTACTGCCTGTATCTGGCTGGTTTCGACGTGAAGGACGTCATGATGACCGACCTGATTTCTGGTCGAGAGACTCTCGAGGATATTAACATGATTGTCTTCTGCGGTGGCTTCTCTAATTCCGACGTTCTTGGCTCTGCCAAGGGTTGGGCTGGTGCCTTCCTCTTCAATCCTAAGGCTAAAGAGGCTCTGGATAAGTTCTATGCCCGCGAGGATACTCTCTCACTGGGTATCTGTAACGGTTGCCAGTTGATGGTTGAACTGGGTCTCACAGGTGCTAAGGGTGCTAAGATGCTGCATAATGACTCTCATAAGTTCGAGAGCGAGTTCATCAGTCTGAGCATTCCTCAGAACAACAGTGTGATGTTCGGCTCACTGAGCGGCAACAAACTCGGTCTGTGGGTTGCCCACGGCGAGGGTAAGTTCTCACTGCCAGAAGCAGAGAGCACATATAACGTGATTGCTAAGTACAATTATGCTGGCTATCCCGCTAATCCTAACGGTTCTGACTACAATGTAGCAGGTATCTGCTCTGCCGACGGTCGTCATCTCTGCATGATGCCTCACCTGGAGCGTGCCGTATTCCCCTGGCAGAACGCCTGGTATCCCGCTGACCGCCGCAACGATGAGGTAACACCTTGGATTGAGGCCTTCGTCAATGCAAGGAAGTGGGTTGAGTCCCACCAGGCCCATTAATCCCATTAGCCCCATGACTAATATCTATTGGGATTCATTTAAAACCTTCTTTAAGATTGGCATATTCACCCTCGGTGGTGGATATGCCATGATACCTTTGATAGAAGAGGAGGTGGTCAATAAGAAGCAGTGGGTATCTAAGGACGAGATGCTCGACCTGATAGCCATTGCACAAAGTTGTCCAGGTGTCTTTGCCATCAATATAGCGACCTTTATCGGCTATAAGTTGAACAAGACACGCGGTGCCATTTGCTCTACTCTTGGTACGGCGCTACCCTCGTTCCTCATCATCCTGCTCATTGCCATCTTCTTCCATCAGTTTGAAGACAACAAGATTGTTGCCGCCATGTTCAAAGGTATCCGCCCTGCCGTTGTTGCACTGATTGCCGTGCCAACCTTCAATCTGGCCAAACGCGCGCAGCTGAACAAGTGGACGCTGTGGATACCAATTATCTCTGCACTGGCCATTTGGCTGTTGGGAGTATCACCCATCTGGATCATTATCGCAGCAGGCATCGGCGGCTACGCCTATGGGAAGTTAAGAGTTAAGAGTTGAGAGTTAAGAGTTAAGAGTTAAGAGTTAAGAAAGATAGCTGAAACTTATGATATTCCTCAGTTTATTCTGCACATTCTTCATGATAGGTCTGTTTGGCTTCGGTGGCGGCTACGGCATGCTGTCACTGATTCAGCATGAGACCGTCGAGCACTGGCATTGGCTGACCTCTTCGCAGTTTACGGACATCGTCGCCATCAGTCAGATGACGCCCGGGCCAATAGGCATTAACTCAGCCACCTACTGCGGCTATACGTCTGTTGTCAACGCCGGATACTCCGCCCCCATGGGTGTGTTAGGGTCAGCTGTTGCCACCTTTGCACTGGTGCTGCCCTCGTTGATTCTAATGATTCTCATCAGTAAGATGTTCATGAAATACATGCACCACCACAGTGTGGAGAGCGTCTTCCAAGGTCTGCGTCCTGCCGTCGTAGGACTGCTGGCTGCCGCCACCTTATTATTATGTACGGCCGACAACTTCTCGACGCCCACCACCGACTGGTGGCAGTTCATGGTGAGCTGTCTGCTATTCATTGCGGCATTCATCGGAGTGATGTTCATCAAAATCAATCCCATCCGCATGATACTATATTGTGCTATAGCAGGACTTGTACTGTTCTATTAGTCCCACCTTCAGGAAAAAACAAACAAAAAAAGAAGAATAATGAATATTTTTCTTCTATTTGTTTTGTTAATTAAAATTATTTTCTTATATTTGCCCTGTCAAACACAATTTATTCACTAAAACTTACAACTATGAAGAAATTTATGATGTTAGCTGCCATGATGCTTATGAGCATTGGCGCATTTGCACAGGAAGGTGCAATGTCAGTAGGTGCACACCTTGGCTATGCCGGTTATGGTGACGGTTACAGTCCCCTCGGTCTTGGTGCCAGATTCCAGTATGGAATTACAGAGAGCATCCGTGGTGAACTTGACGGAAACTTCTGGTTCAAGAAGAATGAAGTTGGTTTGTGGGATGCTAACGTAAACCTCCAGTACTTATTCCCTGTTGCTGAAGACATCAAGATTTATCCTTTGCTGGGTCTTACCTTCATGGGTACTCATGGTTTGGACGAGAATGAGACAGCTTTTGGTTTCAACATCGGTGCTGGTGCTGAATACTATCTGCAAGACAATCTGAAACTCTCGCTCGACGTTAAGTATCAGAATGCCAAGAAGACAAAGAGTGTGTCATATTCTTTTGCAGGACAGACTGTTTCAACTGATGTTGACGTGCTGAAAGCCAACGGTCCTGTATTCCAGTTAGGTATCGCTTACGTCTTCTAATGACGAGATACGCATTGATAATAAAAAAAGCGCTCTCTGTTTTGAGGGCGCTTATTTTATGGTTCCTATTATTTATGTTTCCAGTAGTACTCTAAGGCACGCTTGACGTTTTCTTTCACCGCATTCGATGTAAACGTGGCTCCTGTTACGCCATCCACCTCTACTGTCGACTTCTTTGAAATCTTCTGTCCCTCGTAGAGTGGCACCATCTGCTTCTTTACCTTTGCATTATACTTTGGTGTCTCCTGATTCTTCAGCAGAACCACCTTGACGATTTTGTTCTTTTTGATGTATACCTCCACGGGTGTAGACTCGATATATCCTTTCACGTCGTCAGCCAGTGTCGTGGTGTTAACCACATACGTTCCGTCCTTCTCCTTACGCATCACGTCATCTGCGTAAACCTGTATAAATGCTGTCATCAGCAGCATACTTAATAATAACTTCCTCATTGTTGATTATGTTTAAACGCCTGCAAAGTTATAAAATAAAAACCAATAATAAATAAGACGTTATGAATTATTTGCAATTAACTGACATATTGTTATATATCTATAAAAAACACCACCTTTCAGCAGTTTATTAGCAAATAATCACTACTTTTGTGTATTGCTCACACTTAAAACGTATAATATATGACCAAAAGAATGACACTCGCTGCCTTGTTAGCGGTAGCCACACTGGGTCTTAACGCCCAAAAACCGATGACCGTCCCTAAGGGAGGTAAGGCCATCAGTGACGAATTAATCGGCATTTTCTTCGAGGACATCAACAATTGTGCTGATGGCGGTCTTTATGCCGAACTTATTCAGAACGGTTCGTTCGAATTCTCTCCTGCTGAGAAGGACGGTTGGGGACCTGGCACAGCCTGGAAGCAGATACGTCCAGGACACTCTCTGGGAACTCTGCAGGTGCGCATGGATAATCCTATCCATCCCAACAATCCTACTTACATGCGTCTGCACACAGAACGTGCTAAGGAATTCTACGATTATAAAGGTTGGAAAGGCTTTGGTTTGGAAAATGGGGGCTATGACGGCATCACAGTAAAGGCTGGTGCCAAGTACGACTTCTCTGCTTTCTTCCGCAACGTTGACAAGACCAAGCAGGTACGCGTTGTATTAGCCGTTCCTCAGGGCTGGGGAAAGGATCCAAAGGTGCTGGATGAAGCAACCATCACCGTTAGCGACAAGCAATGGAAGAAATATGGTGCCGTACTCACTCCCACAGAAGACTGCAAAAATGCTGTCCTGCAGTTGCTGGTGCTGAACACTGGCGACCTTGATGTCGACATGATATCGCTGATGCCCGAAGATACTTATAAAGGACACGGTCTGCGTCCTGACCTAGCTCAGGCACTGGCCGACTTGCATCCGAAGTTTATGCGTTTCCCTGGTGGTTGTGTAGTACATGGCGGTGGCGACGGTTTCTGGGACACCTATCGTTGGAAGACCACCATCGGTCCTAAGGAGACACGTCGTGGTCTGAAGAACACATGGGGCTACCACCAGAGCATGGGTCTGGGATACTATGAGTATTTCCAGTTCTGTGAGGACCTCGGTATGGAGCCTGTACCCATTCTGCCCAGCGGTGTCAGTTGTCAGGGTACCAATGGTGGTTGGAATATGTGGCCTACTCAGGCTCAGGACGTTGTCCCCATGTCTGAGATGGACGAATGGGTAGCTGAAGCTATCGACCTCATTGAGTGGGCTAATGGCGACCCCGCAACCAACAAGTGGGCAAAGATGCGTGCTGACGCTGGCCACCCAGCTCCTTTCAATCTGAAGTATCTGGGTATCGGTAACGAAGAGAAGATTTCTCCTGAGTTTATCGAGCGTTTCAAATATATCTACGAACGTGTTATGAAGGCTCATCCTGAGATTGTCATCGTAGGTACCGCTGGTCCTGGCTCTCACAAGGACAACCCCGACTACGAAGCAGGTTGGAAATTGGCTGACGAGCTTGCTATGCCACTCCTCGATGAGCACTACTATGAGCCCAACGACTATTTCTTGAACAAGCGCCAATATGATAGCTATCCCCGCGACCGCAAGACCAAGGTTTACCTCGGTGAGTATGCTGCCAAGGACAAAAAGTTCATCGACGCTCTGGCCGAAGGTCTGTACCTGTTGCATGTCGAGCGCAATGCAGATGTCGTAGCTATGACCTCTTACGCTCCTCTCTTCGCTCGCAAGAACGGTACTCAGTGGAATCCTGACATGATCTACTTCGACAACGAGCGTCCTTACCTGACCTGCAGTTACTATGTACAGCAGCTCTTTGGTCAGTCAAGCGGCCAGTACTTCTATGGTGACTGCGTACAGTTCGAGGGCGACGAGGCTGGTGTTCAGCAGCCCTTGGAGAATGTTCACTATGGTCAGTCTGTCATTCTTAATGTGAAGACCCGCAAGCTCTATGTCAAGTTAGTCAACGCTAGTGCAGATGCCAAGAAAGCCAATATCGACCTGAGCCGTTTCAAGGCAAAGGGCCAGGCAGTTAAAACTATTCTGAAGGGTAATGCTGACGACGAGAACAACTTCGACAAGCAGCCTATCGCTCCCAAGCAGGAGACCGTCAAGGCTGAGAAGAAGTTCGGTATCGATTTGGAGCCCTACTCAATGGTTATGCTTGAGTACCAGCTCTAAACAACGAACGGATAACAAACCATGCATGCATCACTACGGTCTGAACAAGACCATAGTGATGCATCATTATTTTGAAGCGTTCCTTCAATGAGTCGCGATGGTGCTGTGTGGTGTCGCCACCCTCTTCGAAGTTAGCCAGGATAGTATGGCTATTGACCAGCGTCAAACCTTGACGGTCAGCTTCCCTCATCACGCGAATGCACCAGTCGACATCTGCAGAATGTCGATATTGCAGGTCGTATGGAAACTTTTTAGCAATATCCGTACGAACATAGAATGCCTGATGACATACCAGCATGCCATGCTTGAATGATTTCCACGACAGCTGTTCTGGCGGACGATGACGACGCAAATGCAGGAAATTCCCCTCCCCATCGGTGATGGCGGTGTCGCCATAAATCACCGCAGGTGATTGAGAGGTAAGCGCTTTTACTACCGTCTCAATAGTATCGGGTGCATAGAGCGAATCGCCAGCATTGAGGAATACAAGATACTCACCCGTCGCTTTCTGCAGTCCTTTGTTCATGGCATCATACAGGCCGCGGTCAGGCTCCGACCGGACAACCACCGTATGACGGCTCTGCGACTGATAGCGCTCGGCAATGGCTAACGTATCATCCTTCGAAGCACCATCAATGATGAGGTGTTCGATGTCAGCATACGTCTGACAGGCTACACTGTCGAGTGTACGCTGCAGAGTACGGGCGGCATTATAGGTAATTGTGACGATGGAGACTTTCATACACTTCCAAATAACGGTTTGCTACACTCTGCTGTGAATAGTTGTGGGCTACCTTCTGCAGACAAGCCTTTCTGACTGCTTCATGGTCAGCCTCATAAAGTATCCACCAGATGCCACGAGCTAAATCCTCACTACTGCAATAGTCAGCCACATAGCCATTCTGCTGATGGTCTATCTCCTCGGGGATGCCACCAATTCTAAAGCCTACGCTAGGCACGCCACACGCCATCGCTTCCATGATGGTATTGGGCAAGTTCTCTGACAACGAGGGCAGCACAAAGACGTCGGCAGCATTGTAAATATCAACAATTCGCTGTTCGTCATTGACATAGCCCAAAGGACACGTGCGGAAAGGCAGCTGTCCCTCTATTTCTTCTGCATGACCACCTAAGATGGCTACTGTAATATCTTCTTTTTTCTCAGGATACTGCTCTGCCAACAGTCGGCAAGCTTCCAGCAGATAGCCCATGCCTTTGTTGCGATTGGTCACACGTTGAGAGGCAAAAAGGATGATACGTCCCTCTGTCGGCAGACCGACACGCTGGCGTGTCTGCTGCTTATCCTTGGGAGCATAGATATGTGTATCTATAGGATTCGGAATACTGACAACCCTCTGCCCTTTCAGCAAGGCACTCTTCTGAGCCTCTCCAGCCAACCACTGGCTACACGTCACAAAGGTTATCTGACGGTCATTTAGCATCTGTTGTTTCCGTTTCCAAATCTGTGTTGACAGATCGTTTGTCGAACCACTTCCTGGCAACAGTCGGCAATGGGTACACTGTGTTTCAAAGTTTCTGCAGTCGAGTGTCAAGTGACAGATCGCTGTTGCTGGCCAGATGTCGTGCATCGTCCACACAACGGGTTTTCCTGTATTCAGTATCTTGCGAATGCCCTTCAGCGACAGCATGCCCTGATTAATCCAATGCAGATGGACGACATCTGCCTCCTGAAACTCTGGCAACTGTGTGACGTCTGCACCACAGTTGGCGATATCCACCTCAAACAGGTGCTTACGGTTAAAGTGGAGCCTCAACCACACGACAAAACGCTCCCAAAGGAAATAGAACTGCATCCACTTCTGACCTGGCACTGCTGCTACGGTCAGTCGGTCTGTCTCCTTGTCGCGCACCAGCATCTTCGCCTTCACACCATTGTTGTTCAGCGCCTCCATCAGCCGGCTGGCAGCTACTGCAGCGCCACCCGTCCGTTCGCTTGTATTGACTATGAGTACTCGCATGGTGCAAAGGTACATAAAAAATAAGAATTAAAAATTAAAAATTGAAAATTATTTCTTACCTTTGTCGAAAATATATATTGACATATATGAAGATTCATGCGCCACTATTGCCACTGGCTGTCTCGATGATAGCTGGAATATGGATGAGCCAACGGATAGATGATTGGCTCGTGCCTTTGGGCGTACTAGCAATAGTTGTCGTGACAATTTGCTGCATTGGGCGCTACCCTCGTTTACAAACAGCAGGAATCATTGTTGGAACACTGCTACTGGGCATGGTATTAGGCAGCAGACAACGACAGCAGCTTAATGTGGAATGGTCTCAGGAAAGACAACTGATGGAAGTGGTTGTTACGAGTGAGGTGAAAGTAAAAGAGAAAACAGTTGTTTTCGATGCACTGACAGCCGATGGCCAGCATAAGCTACGCTGTAGCATACAACGCGACAATGATAGTGAGCAGATACAGATAGGACAAGGCCTAGAGGTTTACACACGTATAAAAAAGGTACACGAATACCACAATGGACACTTCAACTACCTGCAATACATGCTGTGTCACGGATTTACTGGCGACTTGTATGCCTACAGCAATCAGTGGCAATGGCAGACAGTAAGTCTAAAAGAACTATCAACAACCGACAGGCTACGCCTGCGTTTCCTTGTATGGCGGCATGAGTTACTGGAACACTTCAAGCGACAAGACATGGACGAGGATGCCTACAGCGTCATCACTGCTATGACGTTAGGTGAGAAAACAACACTGAGCAAAGAACTTAAGGACACCTATTCGCAAGTAGGAGCATCACACATATTGGCATTGAGTGGCCTCCACCTCATGATTATCTACAGTGTAATAACCCTCGTCCTTGGGTGGCACCACTATCGCATGGCAACACAGATTATGGCGGTACTGACTATATGGGCCTTTGCACTGCTGACTGGCCTGTCAACTAGCGTGGTACGTGCAGCATTTATGATTAGTGTCTATGCGTTGTTATCGTTGGGGTATAGAGAGCGCATGTCGGTCAACACGCTGGCCTTTGTAGCTATTGTCTTGCTGGCTATCAATCCCATGGCTATCTACGACCTTGGCTTCCAATTATCGTTTTTAGCCGTATTAGGCATCTTGCTCATTCATCCGCTTATCAACAACCTGATAGCACCCGATGTACAACTTCGACACCGTTGGCTATCATCTGCATGGGGACTGGTTACCGTATCCATTGCTGCACAGATAGCTACAGCACCATTGATAGCCTATCAGTTCGGACGGTTCAGCACCTGGTTTCTGTTGAGCAACTTCATCGTCATTCCAATGGCATGGCTACTGCTCAATATAGCACTGCTAAGCATCGTCTTCTTTTGGTGGTCGTGGGCACTAAACGGACTATTGGCGATACTTACGTGGCTGGCAACGACCATGAATCACGCATTAGAATGGGTAGCCGGTTTGCCTATGAGCAGCATCGAGGGCATCAACCTTTCTATCGTGCAGCTATACCTTATTTATAATATAATAGGTTGTCTGTGGATAGCTATTAGCCTAAGATTCCCAGCAACTCGGAGAAGTGGCTGATTTTCTGCAATCGGTCATGGGGGTATTCCTCGCTCTTCTCCAATTCCCATACCACATGATAGGGGATGTGGACCGCCCACGCTCCAGCCTCTAATGCCGGTGCGATATCAGAGCGAAATGAGTTGCCAACCATCATAGTCTGTTCTGGTGCCACATCCAGATTCTCGCACAACTGGCGATACTCTCGCTCGGTCTTATTCGATACCGTCTCCATGTGAGAGAAGTACTGTTCCAAGCCCGACCGTTGCAGCTTCGACTCCTGATCCATCAGCTCACCTTTGGTGAAGACCACCAAACGGTATTGGCGACGCTCAGCCAACTGGCGTAACGTCTCTTCAACTTCTGGCAATGGCGTGGTAGGAAAGCGCAGCAGCTGCTGTCCCATCTCAATCAGTCGCATGACGATATTACCAGGTAACTGTTCGCGACTGACACGCACCGCATTCTCTATCAGCGACAGCGTGAAAGCCTTGGTTCCATAACCCGTCAGCGACAGGTTCTTACGTTCCGTAGCAAACAGTCCCTCACTGACCTCACGCGCCGTAGCCCACGGTTGGAGCAGTTCACAACACTCCTGCTCCACCTCGTCAAACCACGTCTGGCAGTCCCACAGCGTGTCGTCAGCATCAAAGGCAACGACTTTGATATCTTCCTTTTTAATCATTCTTCCCAATAAGCTAATGTACGTTTCTGTAGTACAGTAGTCTGCTGGCTCTGGCTGCCTTTTTCCCAATACGACAGCGACAACGAGTTGGCAGTCCAGTTTCCCTGATCGTCACGCGTCAGGTAGTTATTATGCATGTTGAGCGTTAAGACACACTCTTCACCCTTGAACACCTTCTGGCTTTGCGATGCCACCTCGTCACGTTCATTATAGGTGTATTCGTGTATATATCGAATGTCTGCTGCCTCGTTGATCAGCGTGCGACGTATCAAGCGGTACTGGCTGTCATAAGTATAGGTAACATCACTGTGTCCTTCCTGTTCTGTCATCTGGGCACTTACCAGATAGCCATAACGGTCATAGTGGCGAGCTACCAAATCTGGTTGTTCCAACTGGCCGTCTTCTGAGAATCGCATAAACTGATCTTCGCTGAGGGCATTCTCCGTGACAATCTCCTGCACAGGGCCATGTAGTCCCATCGAGATGGCATCCTTGTAGTAAGCGCCCATAGGTAGATAGAGCACCCGAATGTCACGCGAGCCATGGTCGTTCTCAATGATTGACACTTTGACGCTGGCAAAGTCGTCCATATAGACCCATGTCCCATCACGCTCTACAAAGTTACCATGATCCTGCTTCAGTTTATAGAGGAAAAACTGCAGATTCTTCGTCAACATAGCCTCAGTGCTATATGGACCTATAGAAACATAAGCAGATGTCAGCAACTTACTCGTCGGAGCAATGCTCACCAGCAATTTTGCCCTGAGACCATAGAACTTACCACGGAAATAGTAGTCCTCACCATCGTCTGACTGTCCCCACTCCGTCCATTCTGCCGTTTGCAACTGCGTGCGGACACTGTCCAGCGGACCCTCCAAAGGAACACCTTGCAACTGGATGCAACGCATCTCTGTCTGTGCCCTTAGCCCACAGACAGACAACAGTAGAAACAAGATGGCTACAAAACGATTCATGGCTGCAAAGGTACGAATAAAATAAGAATTAAGAATTAAGAATTAAGAATTATTTTCGTACCTTTGCACGAAAATTTAAGAAGCTATGAAGATATTTGCAGTAGGTATGAATTATATCCAGCACAATAAAGAGCTGGATGGTGCGTTATATAAACCGGAGAAGCCCGTCATATTCACCAAAGCTGACTCGGCACTGTTGAAGGATCACAAGCCTTTCTTCATCCCTGATTGGTCGGAACAGGTGGACTACGAGACGGAGCTGGTGGTGCGCATCTGTCGGTTGGGTAAGAGCATTCCTGAACGCTTTGCCCACCGTTATTACGACGCTGTCACCGTGGGTATCGACTTCACCGCCCGCGACCTGCAACGCGAAGCCAGAGAAAAGGGACTGCCCTGGGAGATCTGCAAAGGTTTCGATGGCTCGGCAGTCATTGGCGACTGGGTAGAAAAGGAGAAATTCCTCGATGTGCAAGCACTGCACTTCCATCTTGACATCAACGGAAAGACGGTGCAGGAAGGCTGCTCGAGCGATATGCTCTACAAGATTGACGAACTGGTGAGCTACATCTCCCAGTATTTCACGCTGAAGACGGGCGACCTGCTCTATACAGGCACTCCAGTAGGCGTAGGCCCCGTAAAGATTGACGACCATCTGGAAGGGTGGTTAGAAGACAGAAAAGTATTGGAATTTAATTGTAAATAAGACCCACCCCAAGCCCCTCCCAAGGGGAGGGGATATTAAGACATTATAAACATTCATGAAGAAAGGACAACATCTGCTGACAATGATAAGACGAGCAATACTATTGCTCGTACTTATTGTGACAACACTCCCCTCCCGTGGGGAGGGGTTAGGGGGTGGGTCCTTCTTCAACCTAACCGCACAAGAGGTTAGGATTGATACTTTGTTACCTGCTTTCCAGTATTCTCACCCCTTGGGAGAACACTATGCCGACTCCACCTATACAGTAGAAATCACCTATCCGGAATTTATCACGATGAGCAGTGCTGACGTCAAGCGCTATAAGCAGTTGTCGGGACGCCCGTTGGGAGAGATGCCGGAGATTAGTCAGTCGCTAAGTGTATCGCGCAAGCAGGGTACGCTGCATGTTGGCTTCGTGCCACTGGTCTATCGCGATGGGAAGTACCAGAAACTGGTGAGCTTTAAATTGGAAGTTAAAGGAGTTTGTAGAGCTAAAGGAGCTAAGAGAACAAAAAGAGCCACAACGGAGCGTTATGCTTCGAAATCGGTGCTAGCTACAGGTTCTTGGGCAAAGATTAGCGTTCCCTCAACTGGTATCTACCAGCTTACCAATGAAGTCATTCGTCAAGCTGGTTTCACAGATATTAATAAGGTGAAAGTCTATGGCTATGGCGGTGCTATGCAACCAGAGTTGCTTACAGGCGACTATCTCATGCAGACTGACGACTTGCAGGAGGTACCTCTCTGCGATGTTAATGGCAAACGTCTGTTCTACGCCATTGGCCCTGTCAGTTGGAGCGCGACTCACCAGCGCATCCGCAACCCCTACTCCAGCTATGGCTACTATTTCATCACACAGAGCGAGGATGCTCCACAGACTATCAGCTGGGACGACTTCATAGCTGCCAACTATCCCAAAGAAGACAACTACTGCTCACTTTACGAGATTGACAACTATGCCTGGTTCAGCGGTGGTCGCAACCTCTATGATGCAAACCTTCTGTATGCTGGCAAAAGCTACAAATACACGGTGACCTCGACAGGCAACTCGTCAACGGGCACTCTCACGGTAGCACTGTCTGGAATAGGTACTGGTGGCAGTGTTACCGTCACGCTGAACGGCACAGAACTGGGCGCAATCAGTATTCCATCAGTAGGCTCATATGAGAAGATGCGCACCGCACAGGAGACCTTCACCGTCAACAACCTGCAAGCCTCTAACGAGGTAACGCTGACGCCTGACAGTTATGTTCCTAATGTACGACTGGATTATATCTCCACCTACTGTGACCAGCCAACAGGCGCCCCCGATGCAGGCCAGCAATTCCCAGCAGCGGAATACGTCTATAACATCATGAACCAGAATCACCACGCCGACAAGGCTGCTGATATGGTCATCATTATACCAACTACACAGAAGCTACTGGCGCAGGCAGAGCGTCTGAAGGCGCTCCACAAGGAGATAGACAATCTGCGTGTCAATATCGTTCCTGCTGACGAGCTGTTTAATGAGTTCTCCAGTGGCACACCTGACGCCAATGCCTATCGCCGTTACATGAAGATGCTCTACGACCGCGCAGAGACCTCTGCCGATATGCCTCGCTATCTGTTGTTGCTGGGCGACTGTGCCTGGGACAACCGCATGCTGACATCACAGTGGCAGAACTACTCGCCCGATGATTTCCTGCTCTGCTACGAGAGTGAGAACTCCTACAGCGAGACGCATTGCTACGTCAGCGACGACTATTTCTGTTTGCTTGACGACGGCGAGGGCGGCAGTCTGATTTATACCGACCAGGCCGACGTTGCCGTAGGACGCATTCCTGCACGCGACGCCAATGAGGCAGCTGTTGTGGTCGACAAGATTACCGACTACGTCAACAACCGACAGGCAGGCTCATGGCAGAACATGTTCTGCGTCATGGGCGATGACGGCAACAACAATGCTCACATGGCCGATGCCGACTCCATAGCGCGACTGGTAGAAAACCGCTATCCTGACTTTGCCGTAAAGCGTATCATGTGGGATGCCTACAACCGCGTCAGTTCGTCGACAGGCAACAGCTATCCTGATGTTACGCGCCTCATCAAACAGCAGATGCAGCAGGGAGCACTGGTCATGAACTACTCTGGACACGGTGGTCCTGGCGCCATCTCTCATGAGTATGTGCTACGACTCGGCGACTTCGCAGAAGCCACCTCGCTACGCCTGCCCCTATGGGTAACAGCCTCTTGTGACATCATGCCCTTTGATGGACAGGAAAACAATATCGGTGAGACAGCCCTCTTTAATAAGAAAGGTGGTGCCATCGCCTTCTACGGAACTACGCGTACCGTCTATCAGCCTCAGAACAGGCTGATGAACCTTGCTTTCACCAACCGCGTGCTGAGCAAGGACGATGAAGGAGAGCCCATGCCCATTGGCGAAGCTGTGCGTCTGGCCAAGAATGAGCTTATCAAGCCTGGCGTTATCCTGGGATACGACAGCCAAGGGAACCCCATACGTGCTACCGACCAGAGCACCAACCGCCTGCAATACTCACTGCTGGGCGACCCTGCCGTGCGTCTGGCTATGCCTACCCGTCACCTGGAGATTACTTCCATCAATGACACGCCGCTGACCGAGGGTGTGCAACTAAAGGTGAAGGCAGGTTCTACCGCGAAGGTAGAGGGTCGCATTATGGGTACTGACGGACAGACAGACACCTCGTTTAATGGTACGATGACGGCAATGGTACGTGATATCCTCGAAAAGATTACCTGCCGACTGAACAACACCACCACAGATGGTGCCACCACGCCTTTCGTCTATTACGACCGTCCCAATACCATTTTCAACGGTAGCAATCAGGTGAAGGATGGCCTCTTCTCATTTACCTTTGCCGTTCCCAAAGACATTAGCTACTCTGACCAGAGCGCACTCATCAACATCTATGCCGTCAACAACGACAAGACCGTCGAAGCCAACGGACGCTCAAAAAGTCTGGTGCTCAACGGTAAAGCCGAACAGAGCAGCAGTGAGGCAGGTCCCAGCATCTATTGCTACCTGAACAGCGAGGCGTTCACCAATGGCGACGCTGTCAACCCGACACCTTACTTCGTTGCCTTCCTGAACGACGAAGACGGCATCAATGCTTCTGGCAGTGGCATCGGTCACGACCTGGAACTCATTATCGACGGACAGATGGCTACAACCTATAATCTGAACGACTATTTCCAATACGACTTCGGAAGCTATACCAAAGGACAGGTAGGCTATAGCATACCGACACTGGCATACGGTCAGCATAAACTGCTGTTCCGTGCCTGGGACGTGCTGAACAACTCATCAACAGCGGAGCTGTCCTTCAACGTCGCGAAAGGAGTGGAACCCAATCTGGTTAGCGTAGAGTGTTCACCGAACCCTGCCAAGACCAACACGACCTTCCGCATTGTCCACGACCGCACAGGCAGTGAGATGGATGTCAAGCTGGATATCTTCGACACCGCTGGTCGCCACCTCTGGACATATAGCGAGAGTGGTGTATCTACTGACCAGGTGTACACACTCGACTGGGACCTCGTCACGGATGGCGGTCGCCGTCTGAACACTGGTCTCTACCTCTACCGTGTGAACATCAGCTCTGATGGTAGCAGCTACTCATCGAAAGCACAGAAACTCATTATACTAAATAAATAAAACCCACCCCCTACCCCTCCCAAAGGGAGGAGAGGTTGAAATGAAAAAGTAATAACATATATATAAAAAGGTATGAATATGAAACGTATCAAACAGAAAATAGGCATTCTTCTATGCTTCTTAGCTCCACTCCCTTGGGGAGGGGTTGGAGGTGGGTTTGCACAGGACACGAAGAGCCAGTTCAACCCTGTTGAACATGCCGTCATCTCGCAGACTATCGCCCCTGACGCCCGTGCTGCCGGTATGGGTGACGTGGGTGCTGCCACCGACCCTGATGTCAACTCGCAGTATTGGAACCCTGCCAAGTACCCGTTCTGCATCAGCCGTGCAGGTATTGCCCTGAACTACACGCCGTGGTTGCGTCAGTTGGTCAACGACATCGATCTGGCCTACGTAGCTGGTTACTACCGCATCGGCGACTATGCTGCTGTCAGTGGTTCACTGCGCTATTTCTCGCTGGGTGTGGTGATGACGTCGATGGAAGAGAATGCTATGACCGTCAAGCCTTACGAGATGTCAGTCGATGTAGGTGCGTCACTGATGCTGAGCGAGAAGTTCTCGCTGGGTGTTGCCCTGCGCTGGATTTATAGCGACCTGCGTTTCGACTACACGGAGGATGCCACTCCAGCATCGGCCTTTGCTGCCGACCTGGCGGGATACTACAACAACTACATCAATCTGGGTCAGCGCGAGTGTCAGCTGGGACTGGGTTTCAACATCCAGAATATCGGTTCAAAGATTAAGTTCTATGGCGACGACCGTTCACAGTTCCTGCCCGCCAACCTGCGTCTAGGTGCTTCGTTGATGATTCCCGTTGACGAGTACAATCGTTTCACGATTGCTGCCGATGCCAACAAGTTGCTGGTGCCCACCGTTCCCAAGCAGAACGATGGCGAGACCACCGAAGAGTACGAGCGTCGTGTGATTGATGAGTATAGCGAGGTGAGTGCCATCAGCGGTATCTTCAAGAGTTTCAGCGATGCTCCTGGTGGTTTCAAGGAAGAATTGCAGGAGGTTCAGTGGAGCATCGGTGCGGAGTACGTCTATCACGATCAGTTCTCTCTGCGTGCCGGTTATCACCACGAGTCAGAGAACAAGGGTAACCGTAAGTACTTCACCGTAGGTGGTGGTTTCCGCATGAATGTCTTCTCACTTGACGTGGGTTACGTCATCTCTACTGCCAAGTCGAACCCACTTGACCAGACCCTTCGCTTCACCCTTGCCTTCGATATGGATGGCATCAAAGACTTGTTTAGAAAGTAATAACCCAATTGAGATGATGATAAGAGTAGGAATGGGATATGACGTCCACCAGTTAGTGAAAGGTCGCGAACTGTGGATGGGCGGTATTAAACTGGAACATGAAATGGGATTGCTGGGCCACAGCGATGCCGATGTACTGATACACGCTATCTGCGACGCCATACTTGGTGCCGCCAATATGCGCGACATCGGTTACCACTGGCCTGACACATCTGCAGAGACGGAGGGAATGGATAGTAAGATTATCTTGAAGAAGACCATCGAACTCATTGCCACCAAGGGCTACCATTTGGTAAACATCGACGCTACCATCTGTGCCGAGCGCCCCAAGATGAATCCGCACATCCCTGAGATGCAGCAGTGCATGGCCAACGTTATTGGTTGTGACCCTGATCAGATTAGTATCAAGGCCACAACGACTGAGAAGCTGGGCTTCACAGGTCGTCAGGAGGGTATCAGCGCTTATGCAGTAGCATTAATAACCCACCCCTAATGCAACGCCACACTCTCAAAGAGAGAACCCCTCCCCACGGGAGGGGAATTTTTTTAGCACCTTGGTGAACCCAGACTCCCCTCCCGTGGGGAGGGGATGGGGGTGGGTACAAAAAAAAATGCTGCTACTCATCAGCGAGCGGCAGCATCCAAAAGCCTATGTTTAACTAAAAATCCTTTTCCTTGATTAAACCAGCCTTGCGACTGGAGGCCTGTCCGCAGACAGGAATATTTTCTTTATTACTAACCTTTTCAAAAATAAAAGAAAGTTATGACCGCCTCACGGTGCCCACTGTTTTTCACACATTTAAAACTTTCTTTTTACCAATAACTAAAAACCTAAAACTATAAATATTACTACTAACCTAAAACAATCTATTAACCAATTTCCTTTGACTTCGCTTAGTCAAAGCCGGAGTGACCCGGTTGTCTTTGTTTGACGATGCAAAGGTACTACGTTTTTCTTATCCGTGCAAGGATTTTCGTCGAATTAGTGTAAAAAATCGACTTATTCTTGATTTATATCAATTTTTATTTGTACCTTTGTCTTCAAATTAACACATTTATAACATTTCAAAACAATGAAAAGACAACTATTCATGGCCCTGCTGACGGCCTTCATGCTACAAGTCAGCGCACAGAGTTATCCACCCAAGGACACCCCACAGCTGGAGTTCGCCCTGCAGTTGAAGGTGACGCTCGGACAAGCGTTCTCCATTGAGAACACCCAGCACGGACGGCGCACAGTGATTCCTATCACGGGAGGTACGTTCGAGGGCCCAGACATCAAGGGCACCATTATCAATGGCGGTGCCGACTATCAGTTGGCGAATGCCCAGGGACGCACCGAGCTGGAAGCTATCTATTGCATCAAGACCGACGACGGTGTCTATATCCACGTGCGCAATCGCGGTATCATTGCCGGTGGTCAGGATGCTGACGGCAAACCGACGTTCTATTTCCGTGCTGCTCCACAGTTCGAGGCTCCCGCCGACAGTAAGTACGGCTGGCTGAACAACGCGCTCTTCGTCTGTGCCCCAGAATTCTCACAGCAGTTCCAGGGCATCGTCCTCAATGTGTGGAAGATAAAATAGGAAGCGTAAGTACAAAGCGGGAGCCAGGTCCTGCATAGCTGGCATCATAGATAAGGAAGCCCTGCAGACGCTTGGCAATCGTACGACTAAGGGTTAGGCCCAGGCCTAATCCTTCTTTAAAGTTGTCTAATTTGACGAAACGCTCAAAGATACGGTTAATGTCCTCGGCGGGTATGCCACAACCCGTGTCTTCAACGGCTATCTCCAGCAGTTCTGTATGGGTGCGTGCCTTGAGCGTAATACTACCCTTTTCCGTGAATTTGAAGGCATTGTCGAGCAAGGCATGAACGATGCGTTTCAGCATCTCCTTGTTGGTCGTCATCGTGAAATCGGCGGGCAACTGGTTCTCAAAGGAAACCTTGACGCCAGGCTTCTGGAATCCCTCATTCTCCTGCATCAGGTTTGACAGCAGGTCACTGACATCCACGTCAAACTCCAGTTGAACGCCATCGCTCGACTCGTTGAGCGACAATTCCAGCATCTCATCTATCAGATTCGTGATGGTACGGGTATTCACGAGCATCATATTCGCAATCTTGCGGCGCTCCTCAGTACCGGCTGTCAGACTAGGATTGGCAATGACCTGCGCAAAGCCGGAGATGATATTCAGCGGCGTACGTATCTCATGACTCATATTCTTGATGAATACCGTCTTCATCTTGTCCGACTCCAGCGCGTGGTTGTAAGCGTTCTTCAGCTGGTGCATGTGGCGACGACGGCTTAACACGATATAGGTCAGCGCGGCAACCAACAGGGCCAGCAGGGCAATAATGATGGTCAGCGTGATAGTACGCGCCTTCGCCGTCTGGCGCTCCAGGTCATAGACGCTCAGCTCCGTACGGAAGCCCTCCATGCTGTTCGTCAGAATGATACTGTAGATGGAGTCGTTCTGCTTCGATCCCTTCACCAGTTCATCGTAGGCTTCGTGCCAGCGCCCAGCATCTTTATAGATGGCGGCCACTGTGGCGTAGCTATCCTCGCCCAGCGTCTCACGAGCCATCTTCACGGCCTCATCTACATGTCCGAGATAAGCCTGATGATATACCTCCAGCGAGCGTCCGTGAACGGACGACAGTCCCTTGGCCTCGCCAGCCTTATAGGCCTTATAGCCCTCCTCGAACTTCTCGTAGTCCTTCAGTCTGTAGAATATGAGCGTGCGACGCGTCTCAATGTCGAACACGCGCTCTGGCGACAACTCGTCGGCAATCTTCTTCGCCTCGTCAAGCAGTTTCAGCGCTTCCTGCGGGTCGTCGTCCTCCAGCACACCCACAATATTCATGTAGATAGGTGGTGTACTCTCACGATAGCCCGACTGCTGCATCATCTCGATGACCTGTCGGAAACTACGCTTCGCCTCCTCCTCGTTGCCACAGTAGCGATAGATATGCCCCAGCATGTTGTGGGCCATATACATCTCCTTGTCCAGCTTCTTCTCGCGCAACTCTGCCGACAACTGGCGTGCCGCCTTGTATGCCTCAAAGATTTTCTGCGTGTTCATCATGAACACTATCTCGTTGCAGCGCTGCGTATAGTATCCGTGTATGTCGTTCTGCCCAAGCAGATAGTCCTCCAGTTTCTTGATGTCGCGGTTGAAGCGCACCTCATCAGCGTTGTTAAACGACTCACTCATCGAGTCGCGTAACACCTTGTAAATCGAGTCGTTATCGTAGTCTACCTTGCCCTGACTTGTGCCAGTGCCAAGCAACATGAGAATAGCCAGAAGTGTATATTTAATGTTCATCGGTTAATAGCGAATTCATTCTTTGCTTGCAAAAGTACAAAATACTTTTCTTTCAACCAAATTTTTTGCCCCCCAATTTACATCATCCCTCTTTCATCCTTCCTTCTTCTCATGTATATACGCTATCATAATAATTTTCTCCTTTTTCTTTGCCGTTTCAAGAAGAATCATTATCTTTGCAGCGAATAAAAGCAGATGATTTTGATATGAGCAAGTATGAAATTCCATTTTTAACAGCGTGCATACAAGCCTTTGGAAAACGTTTTGACATGACACGACAAGCCGCCTATCGCTACCTGCGCGAACATAGGGGTCTGGAATTTCTAATTGAGTTCTATGACGTAGAACATCTTCAGTCGATGGATGAAACCATTGATGACTTACTTATCATCTGTCAAAAGAATGGAGGAGTATTAGCATGACACTTTACCACGGCACCAATGCAGATATTGAGCTCATAGACCTCACAAAGGGCATGAGACACAAGGATTTTGGAAAGGGGTTCTACGTTACACCCGACAAAAATACAGCAATCCGCATGGCACAGAAAAAAGCACGACTCTTTGGAGGCGTACCTACACTGATCACTTATGAATTGGATCCTGTTGCATTACAATCAGACTTAAAAGTAAAGGTATTCCCAGAAAAAGCATGTGTTGAGTGGCTTCTCTTCGTTGATGCTAATCGTGACAAAGACACCATTAACCCAATACACGATTACGACATTGTAATTGGTCCAATTGCAGACGATGGTGTAGTGCTTCAGTTAACGAACTATCGCGAAGGTATATATTCACCAGAGCAGGCCGCCCTGCAACTTCAGGACAAATACCTTGACCAACAATACTATTTTGGCACTGAACGAGCACTGCAATACCTAAACAAGAAAAAAGTAGAGACAGTATGAACGAACCGAATCATCATCAAATAGCAACATATCTAACCAACTACGTCCTGAGCGAATTAGTGAAATACGTGATGGAAGATACAGGCTGTTCTATTGAAGAAGCAATGGAACGCGTGTATAATTCATCTTTAATGCCGGCCTTGCAGGATGAAGAAGGTGAGCTCTATGTGCAAAGTCCTGCATATGTTTACGAATTGATGACAGGCGAATCTCTTCTGTAAGCAACTAAAAACATGGGAAGCAACCGACTGATCGTGAGAGAAAATGCCTGCTCAGTCTCACGCCTGTCAGCGCTTCCCAGTAGGTGAAAACTGTCGCGTACCCATCACGGGCGGGCGACAGCAAATAAAGAAATAATTCTTCTTTAATTCACTTGCGACACGCCTATCCATCACGAACCAGCGCGCCATTATTAACTAAATTTTAAAACTATATGTGAAATATAGT
>Ga0256405_10004739_pt1 | contig 24870 bp, 27 predicted proteins | sample RumenRJG_02DNA_FD_189096 | JGI IMG/M metagenome (GOLD analysis project Ga0256405, IMG submission 189096) | Bovine rumen microbial communities from Lethbridge, Alberta, Canada - RJG_02 | ecosystem: Host-associated > Mammals > Digestive system > Stomach > Rumen | place: Canada: Alberta... | reverse complement strand
GCTCCTTGATTTTGAGCACGTCGCCGGGGCCTTCCTTGACGAGCTTTTCGACTGCTTTTAGATTGTTTTTGTACTTGCCGGCAATCAGCGTATCGGTGATGTGAAGCTTGTAGTTATCGTGCGCCAAATCGAGCACGCAGGCTACTCCGCCTTGCGCCAGCGAGCTGTTCGAAAGCTCGAGCTCGCGCTTTGAGATAAGCAGAACGCTCACATCATCCGGAAAATTCAACGCGGCGTAAAGACCTGCCGCTCCTGTGCCGACAATTATAACGTCATATTGTTTTTCCATAGACAACTCCAAAACAATTCTTTACATTCCTTCAAACATATATTATACTACTAATTAGGAAAATAGTAAACAGTTTTTTACAGTAAAAGTTTCCGCAATCCTTTTTCGGAGGTGTATATGGAACTGATTAGTAATGAAGAAAAAATCCCGAGGGCGCTGCTTGTCAGCGTGGATACCGGCGGTTTTGACGCCGAGGCGTCAATGGACGAGCTCTTTGAGCTTGTAAAAAGCGCAGGGGCAGAGCCCGCGTTTTCGGTAATTCAAAAGCTGCAAAAGCCCGAATCCGCGACCTTTGTAGGCTCGGGCAAGCTCGAGGAAATCAAGCAGGTCTGCGACAGCGAGGAGCTCGATTTGATTATCGCGGACAGTGAGCTCTCCCCCACGCAGATTAAAAATATTGAAAATTACACAGGCGTGCGCGTAATCGACCGCACAACGCTGATTCTCGACATTTTCGCGCTAAGGGCGCGTTCAAAGGAAGGCAAGCTGCAGGTTGAGCTCGCGCAGCTAAAGTATATGCTTCCGCGCCTTACGGGTAAGGGAATTGAGATGTCGCGTCTCGGCGGCGGTATCGGCACGAGAGGTCCGGGTGAAACAAAGCTTGAAACCGACAGGCGGCACATCCGCAGGCGGATTGAAACGCTTAAGGATGAACTTGATGAGGTTGAAAAGCACAGACAAATGCTCAGGAACAGGCGCGAAAAGGACGGCGTTATCACCTGCGCGATCGTCGGCTACACCAACGCCGGAAAGTCAACGCTTATGAACGCACTGACCGACGCCGGAGTTCTGGCGCAGGACAAGCTTTTCGCAACGCTCGACCCAACGTCACGCGCGCTAAAGCTGCCGAGCGGCGTGAGCATTATGCTGATTGACACGGTAGGACTTGTCCGCAGACTTCCCCACCACCTGGTTGAAGCGTTCCGCTCAACGCTGGAGGAAGCGGCACAGTCGGACATTATCATCAACCTTTGCGACGCTTCAAGCGACGAGGCGAGGGTTCACCTCAGCGTTACAAACGATTTGCTCGAATCCCTCGGCTGCGGCGACACGCCGATTATCACCGTGCTGAACAAGTGCGATTTACTCGACGATATCACGCTCGCGCAGGACTTTAACTCGTACATAAAAATTTCCGCCAAAAACGGCGACGGTATTGACAAGCTGCTCGAGGCTATAGATAGCAACCTGCCGGTCAGGATGAAGCGCGTGAGCCTGCTTGTGCCCTTCAAAAGCGCGGGAGTTATCAGCGATATCCGCGAAAAGGGCACGCTGATTTCAGAGGAATATATCTCCGAAGGCATCGCGGTGGAAGCGATTGTCGATGAAATTATATACGCAAGGGTAAAAGAATTTGAGATAAAGGAGAACTGATTATGGATTTTATTGTAAACATTGATTTTTCAATACTTAACTTTATTCAGGAACATATCCGCAACTCGTTTTTAGATCCTGTAATGATGGTTTTGAGCTATATGGGCGAATACGGCGTGTTTTGGATTTTGCTCGCGATTATACTGCTGTTTTTCCGCAAGACAAGAGCCGCAGGCGTTTGCGTTTTGGCGGCTATGGCGCTGGGATTTTTGTGCGGAGATATTATCATCAAGCACATCGTCGCGCGTCCGAGACCGTTTTTGCTCAATCCGTCTGTTAATATGAACATTCCCGGCCCGGCAAGCTACAGCTTTCCGTCAGGCCACAGCACCTCGGCGTTTGCCGCCGTTACAGCGCTGTTCGGTATGCTTAAGGAAAAAAGATGGATTGCCTACTCGGGCTTAGTCCTCGCGATTTTGATTGTTTTCTCGAGAATGTACAACTACGTTCACTATCCGTCCGACATCTTAGGCGGAATTACACTCGGCATAATCACAGGTCTTTTCATGGTGTTCATCTTCAAAAAGACAAAGCTCGACAAAAGACTGTCGGGAGAATTGAAGAAGAACAACTGATTATATTTTCAGTCAAATTTAAAGGGGCATCCGGAAGGCTGCCCCTAAAAATATCAATATAAATCAGCACCATATTAATTCATTCGGGAACTAAACGCTTCGAACAAGCAAACCTGTCCGCCCGGCCGAAATTTTCCATTTTCCATTATCAATTATCAATTAAAAACTATGTGATAAATAACTATTGATTTATAAATATATTTGTGTTATAATAACAAAGATGCAAGCTGTCATTGCGTGCAAATAAGCGAGCGGCAGGCCCTGTGCGATTGGGGTCTGCGAACCATGTCAGGCGGGGAACCGAGCAGCATTAAGCAGTTCTTCCGATGCGATACAGTCAGTCTGTCGTTCACTTATTTGTACGGTTAGCCGAATGTCGGCGTGACCGCTTGCTTTTTTTCTAAGATTTTCAGGCGGAGGTGAGAGCTTTGTATCAGGCATTGTACAGAAAATACCGTCCCCGTACCTTTGACGACGTCGCAGGTCAGGAACACATTACGACAACACTCAAAAACGAACTGAAAAACGGCAGAATCAGCCACGCATATCTTTTTACGGGCTCTCGCGGAACAGGCAAAACCTCCTGCGCAAAAATCCTCGCCAAGGCGGTAAACTGCCTTAACCCTAAGGACGGCTCGCCGTGCGGAGAGTGCGAGATTTGCCGCGATATCGACAGCGGACGTTCGATTGACGTTTTCGAAATCGACGCCGCCTCAAACCGCAAAATCGACAGCATACGCGAGATCATCGACGAGGTTCAGACCGCGCCGCACAGGTGCAAGTACCGCGTATATATAATCGACGAGGTTCATATGCTTACGGCGGAGGCGTTCAACGCCCTGCTGAAAATCCTCGAGGAGCCGCCCAAGCACGTTGTGTTTATTTTGGCGACCACCGAGGTTCACAAGATTTTGCTCACAATCCAATCGCGCTGCCAGCGGTTTGACTTTCACCGTATCGCGCCGCGCGATATTGCCGACAGACTGCTCTACGTTGCCGATAAAGAGGACGCAGAACTTACAGACAGCGCTGCAATGCTTATCGCCTCGGTTTCCGACGGCGCAATGCGCGACGCGCTGTCGCTTATGGACAGGTGCCTCGCAATCAGCAGGAGCATTGACGACAACGTTGTGCGTTCCGCCGCGGGACTTGCGAACAAGGACTATCTGTTCGACCTCGCCGCCTGCGTTATCAACAAGAACACCGCCAAGGCGCTCGAGATTATCGACCGTCTGTACCGCGACGCCAAGGATATGCCAAAGCTCTGCGACGAGCTGACGGCGCATTTCAGAGCGCTTATGCTCATAAAGTCGGTCAGAAATCCGCGCGATATTGTCGTGTTCACCGACAGAGAATTTGAGATGTCGCAAACCCAGGCGGACTATCTGTCGCTTGCGGACATTGTTTACTATATGGACGTTCTGTCGCGCTCATATCAGCGAATGGGCAAGGGCACGGGCGACCGCACCGAGCTCGAAATGGCGCTGGTCAAGCTCTGCTCACCCGAGCTCGACGTCACAAACGAGGCTTTTGCAGCGAGAATTACTGCGCTTGAACGCGCGGTTAAAAAGGGAATTTCGGTTCAGACGGCGGCTGTTGAGGCTCCTATGAGCGAGCCCAAAAAAGAGGAAGCTGCCCCCGAAGCAGCGAAAGAACCTGCCGAAGCAGTTCCCGAGGAAACGGAAGCTCCCGAAAAGGCAGAGAAAATACCTGTCGAACCCGAAAATAAGCCCGAAGAAAAGCCCGAACCCCCAAAGCCTGCGCAAAGCAAGGCTCAAAACACTCAAAAGAACGTGGATATAATCAAGCTCAGCCGCGAGGCTGTGCCCTTTCCCCAGTGGATTGAGGTAGTCGAAGCGATTAAGTCCACCTCGCGTTCATTGGCGGCGGCTTTTTCAGGCTCAACCGCGTACGAAAACGGCGGATTTTTGCTCATCGACTGCGAAAATGTAATGGCGTTTGAGCTGTTGCGGCAGGGCGATATGCGCAGGAATATCCGCGATATTTTACAGCAGATTACGGGCAAGGCGTACAGGCTCGGCCCTTACAAAATAAAAACCGAACAGGAAGTTAAACAGGAAGATCCGCTGAGCAGCTTTAAGGAAAAGCTTGATAAGAGCGGCATTAAATACACAGAAGAATAAATCTGAAAGGAAGATAAATATGAAAGCAAGATTACCCAAGGGTTACGGCGGCGGAGGCTCAAACAACATTCAGCAGCTCGCGCGTCAGGCTCAAAAGCTTCAGGACGATATGGCAGCGGCTAACGAGGAGCTCGAAGCTAAGGAATACGAGGCAGCCGCAGGCGGCGGTGCTGTTAAGGTTAAGGTAACAGGCAAAATGGAACTTGTTTCCGTTGAAATTCAGCCCGAGGTTGTTGATCCCGACGACGTTGAAATGCTCGGCGATTTGCTGATGGCAGCCGCAAACGAGGCGCTCAGAACCGCCGCAAAGGAAAAGGAAGAAAAGATGGAAGCCCTCTCGGGCGGACTTAACATTCCGGGAATGTTTTAATTATGGCTCAGTATAACGTTGCTCCGCTCGAAAGACTTGTGGAGCAGTTTGAGAGAATGCCCGGTATCGGACACAAAACCGCTCAGCGGCTTGCATATTATGTGCTCAATCTGTCAAAAACACAGGCAGAGGAGCTTGCAAACGCCGTTGTTGAGGCTCACACAAAAATACATTACTGCTCAAGGTGCTGTAATTTGACCGACAGAGAGCTCTGCCCGGTCTGCGCGAATGAAGCGAGGGATCACAGCCAAATCTGCGTTGTCGAAACCCCCAGAGACGCCACGGCGGTCGAAAACACTCACGAGTATAAGGGCGTTTATCACGTTCTGCACGGCTCAATTTCTCCGCTTAACGGCGTAGGCCCCGACGATTTGACGATTAAACAGCTTATCGCAAGGCTCGGCGAGAATGAAGTTGCCGAGGTTATTATGGCGACTAACCCAACGGTTGAGGGCGACGCCACGGCGCTGTATATCTCGAAGCTCCTAAAGCCGATGGGCGTTAAGGTTACGCGCCTTGCCTACGGAATTCCCGTCGGAGGCGACCTTGAGTATGCCGACGAGTACACGCTCGCAAGGGCGCTGGAAGGCAGGAACGAAATCTGATGAGTGATACAAAAACCATTGCCCAAAACAAAAAAGCCAGACACGACTATTTTGTCGAGGAAAGCTATGAAGCCGGAATTGAGCTTTGCGGAACCGAGGTAAAGTCTATCCGTCAGGGCAGGGTTAACCTAAAGGACAGCTGGTGCTCCGTTGACAAGGGCGAGCTTTTTGTTAACGGAATGCACATATCGCCCTTTGAGCAGGGCAATATCTTTAACCGCGACCCGATGCGCGTCAGAAAGCTGCTTATGCACAAAAAAGAGATTAACCGCCTGTTCGGAATAGTAAAGCAGACCGGCTATTCGCTGATACCGCTCAGCCTGTATTTTAAGGGCAGCCGCGTAAAGGTTCAGGTGGGCTTGTGCAAGGGCAAAAAGCTATATGACAAGCGCGAGGACATGGCAAAACGCGCGGCAAAGCGCGATATGGAGCGCGCGATTAAGGAACAAAGCAGGTAGAGCTAAATTGCGGCTAAAGCCGCAGCTAAATTTTTCGGTAAACCGAAAAGCTGAATTTACAGAAAAGCTTGCGGAGCAAATTTAGCTCGCGAAGCGAATTTAGCTTGCCGAAGGCAAATTTCACTCGCGTAAGCGAATTTAACTGCGAAGCAAAGCTTCGCACATATGGGGATGTAAAGGCTTCGACGGGGAGAACGACCCCGGATAAGCGAGCGGCGGTGCGGAACCGCCATAAAATCCGCAAACTTAAAATAACTGACAAAAATACAGTTGCTTTAGCTGCTTAATGCAGCTCGTTCCTGCGCGGAGTACCTCGGCCGCGTAAGGGGCGTCGATTAGAGGTAAATGTGAACAGAGAATTGCTCCGCTCCCTGTCACACATCAGGAGCTGCCAAACCGTTTAGCCTGTCGTTAGGCGACTCGGCAAGGGAGATTTAATATAGCGACTGCGCTCGGAGAAAGTCCCGGCGAATTCTTTTCGGACACGGGTTCGATTCCCGTCATCTCCACCAAACAAGTATTGGATGAACACTTACTTTTTCAGCGGCGGATTTGCCGTCAGGTGTGTCCTCTGATACAAAAACGGAACGTCGTTTCAGTGTAAAAGCTGGAACGGCGTTTTTCTGTTTTAAGGTGTTAACATAAGGCTTGAAACTATAATTGACATCTGGTATAATTATATTATAAAACTATCTTTCAGCTAAAGCGAAGTGAACCCCTGTGAATAAATTACAATATGATAGCTTTTATAAATTTCTTGTTTCTGCAGGAATTATATTGATTATATTCCCAATAATCGCTCTTGGATTTTTCTTTAACAGCGAAATACTTATTTTGAGTCAAAATGAATTTGATAACTTATCTGAACACTCTTTAAGAGCTATTTGCCAAAAGGAAAATATTTTACATTTTATCATTACTATATTCCCCTTTGTTGCTTGTGGACTGTTATTATTAGGAGTTGTTTTGCTCATTTACGGTTGCTATAAATGGAGAAAAATCCAAAACCACCTTGATGAACAGGTTAAATCTGATACAAAAATAAAGAAGATTAACGCAAAAAAAATGAGTGCGGAAGAAATTGTAAATAAAGCTTCTTTTGAAGTATCCGAAACAGAAGTGCCATTTGATATTGATCCTTTTATTAATGATAGTAATCCGAAATCGGATGTTGATAAAAAAGGTAATTATAAAGCAAAATCTCAAGATATTCGTAATTCTCATATTAACCATATTATTGATTATATGAAAGTTGAACGTATGTGCTTTATGGAGGTGAATCGCCAATATGGGAAAAGATACGATCTGCAAAATAACGTAAAGATTGATAATATTGAATATGACTTTATTGCCGTATCAAAATACGACAATATAGATATTATATTCGAGGTTAAATACTGGCGCTCGCTCCCAGCTTCCTCAGCAATATCGAATATGCTTTATCGATTGACTAAAGCTGGAATTAATTACGAGAATAGCGCACATCGAAACTTTAGATTAACGCTGATAATTGTGACTCCGAATAAAAATATAGACTTAATAAAAAATCGGATTAATAAAATGCAAAACGAAAACGATATTCACGCCCCAATAAAAATTGAGTACTATGTTGAAGAAGAGTTATTATCAAAATATAATAATATATAATAATTGCCTTATTATCATAGCCGTTGAATCACCCATTGGATTTAACGGCTAATTTTATTCGCAAGGTTTTTCGTTCACTATGAAGCCAGAATAAGTATCTGATGTGCGTTAGTTATTATTCTATGAAAAAAGAGAATAAATTATTATTCCACACATTCGATTAATTGAAAATCTCCGTTTATAATGAGAGCATCAAATTGAGCGGAGGTAAACACAATGAGAAATCCAAAATATCATATTTACTTAACACCCGATGAGCGGCGCACTGTCATCAACAGCCTGATTGATTTGAGAAACGACCTCATATCACAGGGCAGATACGCCGACATCATCGACGAACTGCTGATCAAACTCACAAAAGCCAAAGTCAAAAAAATCAAGGTTAAGGAGGTTTGAGTTATGGCTACAAAGATTACATACACACAACAGGGAGATTATCTTCTGCCGGATTTGAAATTACCCGAACAGCCAAAGGTCGAAATCGGAATTTGGGGTAAGCGGCATTTACGACACCTCAAAAACTACCACCCCATCATTTACACCAATCTTCTGACAAGCTGTAAACTTACCGCCTACCTTGCCGACATCAACAAGCAAGCAGAGGATATGTTTTTTCGGTTGGTAAATCAGCTTGCAAAACAAGAAGGTGCGATCGAAAAACTCAAATCAGAGAATCAAATGTTGTGGGTACAGCGAATGAACAATATACGTAACCGCGCAACGGAGATTGTAAGTAATGAATTGATATATACATAAAGCTATGGTCGAAGGTGATTTGTATCATCTTCGACCGTTTTCCGTTTTAAATCATCTCATATTAATCTTCTTCATCTTCTATCAGATACCGACCTGCAACTTTATCAAAATCTTTTTCAAACGATTCATAGGACGTCATATCCGCTTCGGAATTATCAAAACCGGTCGGACTGTAAAAATCCACTCTCATAGAATTTCCCTCGTATCCGACAAAACCCGTTTCAAACACAAAGCACAAGCCGGAAGCGAATTCGAAAAACGCCAATGACTCAGATTTTTTTATCCCTAACGGATAATCTAAGTACAGTGAACGGCAAGCCTGACTGATATACTTGTACAGCTCTAATCTGTTTCTCGGAATAGAATCGCCCTTGAGATCGTTTTTCAAGAAATGATATGTATCAAAGATAAGATGTTTTACTGCATCCAAATCTGCTTGACCGCATCTTAATACTTCTAACAGTTCTTCCCATTCCACTGTCAATTCTTCATAATCTCTCACGGTAACAACTCCTTTTTAAGTCCAAATGAATCGGCTTATAGAATTATTATATCAAAGTTTTTTCTGTTACTCAACTGTTTTCAGCGCACAAATCAAATTTTGGCTTTTATCTGTCTATGTGGCACTTGTAATGCTCGCTGTGATCATATATGATAACCGGCTCTGAATCTATTCCGAAAGCTATCTTTATTTTCACTATATACTCAGCGTTTATGTTTGGATTCATATAGATGATCGCTTTTCCTTTGGCGTTATAATCCACTCTTCCTCTGGGATAATAATCAAACGGTTTGTTGCGCGGTTTGATATATTCCCACAGAAGTTTATGATTGTACGTCTTGCCGGATTTTGCAATACCCTGTGTAGCTGTTTCATCAAACGGAAAGGCAACCAGCTCTCCGTCAACGACCCAGAATACACCTCGTTTATTCATTGCCATCATTTTATATGTCTATTATTTCTCCCTTCTTCCTATTCTGCTACTCTCAATTCTTTTTAATTGGAAATCCTGCCGACATCAAGCCCTCGGACGTATACATCAGCGGTGTTGTCTTTGCTAACACTTCTTCCAGAAGGATTCTGTGATAACCTGCCAAAAGCAAACACAAATCATCGCCGAACTCTCCTTTCAGCCAATTGCTTATGATTTTCAGGACTCGATTGATTCCCGTCAGTTCTTTGCAGTAGTATTCAACATCCATATAGTTCCACCATATTTCCGTAAAGGGACCGATATACCGTGAATTATCTGTCATCATATAGCCATACAGATTCATATCCGAAGTATCTCCGCCGTGTTCTAATCTCATATTAATATATTTTTCACGCTCCCAACCGGGGGGATAACAATATCTGTCAGAACAACCGGCTCCTCTGTTCCCAAGCGATTGCTGACAAACACAATATCACCCCGCTTAAACGGAACGGGGAACGCAAACCACAAATCCTCAAAGAAACACTCAAGGTCGATCAAGTGACTTTCTGAATCATCTTTCGTCTCTATCTTTACATCTATCATTTCTCCGCTGAGGTTTATCACAATGCTGCCGTGACGGTTGTAATACTCCCCCTCATCCGGTACCCTGCGTGATATTTCCGCAAATTTAGTTTCTTTGGGATCTTCCTCTTTTATAATGTGTTCAATACATTTTTCTGCGCTTGTAAACACCCCTTCACCATTCACGATGTCAACCTCACCATCATCACCGATTTTACAACTGTGCCTATAGGTATATAGGTAGCCTGATTCAGACATAAAATTGTCTATAAAACCCCTCTCCAGCTCAATATATTCGGCAATAATCTTATGTACAGATTTATTATAAAAGCAAGTACGAATCCTTCCGTTTGATACCTTACAATCCGGCATATTACGAATTATCCAATTCCACGCCTCGTGCCTTTGCCTGACATTGATATCTCTGCACTGATACACCAGCCACGCAGCCTCAAGCGCATTGTATTTGTAATCAATCTCACGATGATAATCTCTGATATCCCTTGAATTAATAAAGTTAGTTATGTCCATAAAACCCCTTCTCAAATACTTTTCATTACATTATAAAGATGATACATCGCATCGTTCCAAAAAGGTAATGTCACTCCGGCGGCAACAACTTTTTCCACTTGAAAATCTATGCCTGCTTTAGCCGCAGTTCCGTCAAGAATACTGTTTTTATTGAGATATTCCAGAACTTTCTCTTTATACGCTTCGGGGGATGTTGCGTCAAACGGATTGTCGGATATTCGCAGGTTTACTGTCATTGAGCCGTAGACAACTTGATCTTTGCAATATGTTAAAACAACTTCGGGTTTCATTAACTCATTGTTATTTATGCTCTTTACAGTGAATCCGGCTTCTTGAATCACAAACTTACAATCATTGATAATTGATTCCCAGCATTCTTTTATAGGATTTTCCAATTCCTCACCGAAGTCGGGCAAATAGCCGTTTATAATTTTCGTGCTTTCATATAGAATCGGATATAGGTATATTGTTACTTGCAGCCGTTTTTCTGTGCTGCCGACTTGCGTTGGCATTCTGTTAACTTCTTCCATCCTTATATTCTTTCTCCAAATACTTTAATAATTCTTCTTCGTCCGGTGCTGTTTTGAGAATATATTCCCACAGCTTCCTTCCGTTTTCTTCATTTTGATAGATAAGCTTCTGTACATCTTTCAAAATGCACTCTTCATCGGACACCTCACCCTCATACTTCGACAGGCGATAAAGCGACGACAGCATAGGAAAGAAACGTTCCCAACCGTGACCGTGCTTTAATGCGCCCGTTTCCAAAGATGATTTTCCATTTTTTTCTTCTTTCAGGCGGTACAGCATTTGGACGCCGCAGCAATCACGGTTTTCAACTTCCAACAGTACGGCGTGCTTGACAGGTCTGAAAGGGAGACAGTTCAGAGTAACGATATCTCCCTGCTTGAACGGTATAGGCAGGTTAAGATCCAAGCTGCTTTTGTACCCTCTATAACTGTCACGGGGTAGATTGCCGATGCGCTTGAAATAATGAATTTCATTACCGACAAAAGTGTAGGAGTAAACATCTTTCATTTTTCCATCGCCGACAGGGAGCCATTTTGTTATCTCCGTCCAACAAACGTATTCGTCGATATCATCCAAGTCCTCTGTTTCTTCCTCTATAAGCTTTTTGATGTATTCCGCAGCCGCCTGAAAAGACAGGAACGGCTCCGCAAAAGACCTGTTTTCGTCCAGTATGTCATCATCATACCAATACTCGGACAGTGTGAATATCTCGCCTTTCTTCAACTCCAACGCAGCCAGCGCATCGTCAAACTCACGGATGCACTTTGACACATCGGCATATCCATCACTGTCCGGCGTGTTCAACAGCTCCAACAGTTTTCTCTTTTCGGTCAGTGGGAGCGGCGCGCCAAGGATTATATCAAGCATATTATTATCATTAAGCTTACAACCGATCAGGTAACGCTCCATTTCTTCCGAAAATCCGCAAGCGAAAATAATCTGTTCATATTTGTTCACTTGTTATCCTCCTTGTCAAATGATTTTTGTTTGGTAACAATATTTGCGAGATTTATTATGGTTTTATCCATATCACCGCCACCTATAATACAAATACCATATCGTATGGGACAAAATCGGCGCATAAAAAACAGAGCAGCGGTGTGCTGCTCTGTTCTTGTACATTCAAATAATCATATCAAATTCTTCTATCTTTATTAGATAAATTCTCAATTTTTATTTCTAATGACTTTGGCTTTTCAGTATCCTCTATTCTAATAAGCTTTTTAAACTCATCATCGTTTTTTGCTTTTTCAGTAGCATAAAACCACAGATATTGATCTATTTCTTTAAAAGACAGGGTATTATTATCCTTATCTTTGGCATATGTTTCTTGAAAAGCTTTATACAATTTACAAAACACTTCATAATCGTTTAAAGAATTTATAGAAGTATTTTTATATTCAGAGCAGTAAGTATCTGATTTATTGATAAAATAAATCATTCCTTTGGAGTAGCTATCTACTATTGGGAACTTTTTTTGATTATGGAAACTGCAATATTTGGAGGCAAACGAATATATATTGTGAGGCAATTTTTTTGTTTCACTATAATACGCTATGAAATTTACGGTATCACTATCTCCATCTTTTATTTTTTCATCTAGTGATTTCCCGGCATTTTCAAGCAATTCATTAAGTCTTACAATGTGTTGTGCAACAGACACTAATTCATCATTTTGAATAAATGTATTATAAAAGCTGTTTATTAGTGTGACTTTCATCAGAACATTATCTATATCAGTGTTTCCCATATGGTTCTCAATGTATTCTTTTAGAACTATATCTTTAATTCTATTTGCTTCATCTTTGTAAAAATCTTTTGACCATTCTTTAATAAAATTATAATCAGGTTTTTTGATTTCTGCTTTTAATCCTTTTCTATTAACTTCCATATTAGACCTCACTTTTTATATTTCTCTATCCCTACACTCAAATTATATACCAGTCTTATCATTAACACAAGAGTTGTTAATACTATTGCTTTCCGCCGTTCACCGAAGAATAAAATTCCTCTCCGGTTTCCACGCAAATTGCGGCGAGACGTCCGCCGGGGATATGGCAGCCGCAGTCGATCGCTATGTTATTTAAATGTCTGTAGACACTGCCCGGCTTGCGATTCCCCTTAATTAACTGCGTCGGAGTATGCCTGGTGATAACAGTGACATCCTCAAAGTATCGGGTATTATAATCATTTCTGTCCCAAATCAGATTTTGTAATGAATAATCCTCGATACTCTTTTCAGGAGCGTAATTTCCCAATCCTGCGTGGACAAGCAGAAATTTTTGTCCGTTGACAGTCAGCTCTTCATACACGGAAAAATCCATTATAAAATCGATTATTTCCTGACGCTTTACCGGGGGCAAAGACTTAAACTCATCTATGGTTTTCTCGCCGCCGTTGCGTATCCAATTAAATAGATTACCTACTGTTTCTTCATCCATCGACTCGATAGATTCATTCGTTATCTGCATGTTAAGAAACCTGAGCCCGTCTATAGCCATCAACTCGTGATTGCCGACGATACAAACAGCATTCGGCAATTCCATAAGTGCAGATAAAACCTTTATCGGGTGAGGACCGCGGTCAACGATATCGCCAAGCACATATAGTATATCCGTGTCCTTGAAACGTATCAAATTAAGGAGCTCCGCAAACTGTGTATAGCACCCGTGAATATCACTGATCACATAATGCATTTAATTCAGATCCTTTACTTACAATATCCATTATCTATCCGCAAATATCAGTTTATCATCAGTTCAACATATGGGGAGGAAAGATGATCCAATCAGTGTCCTGCTCTCGGAATCCTGTTTTTCTTACCGAGGCAATCAACTCAGATTCATCTGTAACGCTGTCTGCATTTCTGCCGAGCTGTGACACAACAACAATCGGCACATTCATTTTTTCGGCTAAAAGCTTCAAGCCGCTTACGATCTCCTCAACCTCCTGTTTGCAGGAACTGAGTTTATTGTATTTTCCTCGCATAAGCTGAATATAATCAACAAAGATCGCGTCAATATTATCCAAGCCTGTTGCCTTTTGGGTTATATATTCAACGCTGACAGCCGGCTCATCATAAACGATCACATTGTTTTCGTATGCTTCAAAGCCTTGCATAGACATCCTTTTTCTGACAAGCGGTTCATCCATCTCAAGGCTAAACAAGAGTACGATTTTCCCACATTCGGCAATATTACCTGCTAATTGAAATACAAATGAAGATTTGCCCATACCCGGTCTGCCTGCGATTACTGTGAGCGAGCCGCCACGCAACCCACCCTTACGTTTTTTATCAAGAGATTTTATTCCGGTTTTTATAGTATCCATAACGATTCCTTTCTTTGCGAATGAAGTGTTGCTTATATGAATATGAAATTCTTGCCGAAACAATCGAAAAAGCTTTAGAATCCTATTGCGATTTTTTCGGTCTTATATACCTTTGCAGCATTGGTATCAAAATCGTCAGCGGAGAGCAACGATACAATACTTTTATCAATCTTTGTATTGCCGTATTCCTTCACTAAGCGTGAAGACTGCTTGATGATTGCCTGTTCAAGCAAATTCCGTACAAATCTGCCGTTTCCGAATTCCGCGTTTTTACAAGCTTCATCAAAGATCCTGCGGCACTTTTCTTCAGCCTCACCATCAAGAGTAAAACCCTTATTTTTGCTCATCAACTTCAAAATATCGCAAAGCTCATCCGCATTATAATCGGGAAAATCAATATGAAACGCTATTCGACTGCGAAGCCCCTCGTTCTTTTCAAGGAACCTTTCCATTTTATCGGGATATCCGGCAAAAATAACGATTACAGTATCACGGTAATTTTCCATCATCTGAACGATAGTGTTTATCGCTTCATCGCCGTATAACCCCTCTCTTTCGACAAGGGAATATGCCTCGTCAATAAAAAGAATACCGCCCATTGCTTTGCGAAATTGCTCTTCTACTTGTTTGGCTGTCCATCCGACATATCTGCCGACCAGATCCTGACGTCCGCATTCAACGAACCTGTTTCTGTCAATTACCTTTTCTTCGTATAAAATCGAGGTGAGCAGTCTTGCGACCGTTGTTTTAGCGCTACCGGGGTTTCCCGTAAAAATCATATGCTTTGAAATGCCTGTTACATCAAGCCCCATTTCAATACGGAGTTTATTTATCTTCTGAGATGAGACGATCTGGTCGATGATTGACTTGATTTCAGTTAAACCGACCATACTATGCAATTTTTCATAACTGTTTGAAACAGCTACCGGAGCATCGATTTTTAAGGGTTTTATCTCTTTGTAAGACTTATACAAGCTGTTTCTGATACGGTTCTTTTTTATATTTCTGTATGCAGTAACGATGTCGTTTACACTGTATACCTCCTGTTCGGGTATAACAAAATCTTCTTTGACATAGCGAACTTTATTTTCTTTGAGCAGCGTTTTAAGGTATTTCTTTCCTGTGCTGTTATCTCCCTTTCCTTCGGATATCTCGATAAAGCTTATATCCTCTTTGACAATCAGTTCTCCGACTGCCTGTTTACACGCTTTGTTCCCCAAATCAACAAGGATAAATGCGGTTTGCAGCGAATATTCTTTGAGGATATCATAAATATCTTCGCTTAGTCTTTCGTGTCCTCTTGCAAATCTGTCGTCCTTTATTTTGCTGTCGCTGCATTCTATTACCACCACAGAAGCATATGAGTTTTCGCAAAGATTTTTTATAGCCTTGTCATATGATACATCGCCAAGCTCAGTTACATAAGCAACCCTTGTGCTTAACAACCTTTTATTTGAATACAGCGCTTTAGTCAGTAGTTTTACAAGATTTTTTGCTGTTTCTCTTGAAGCGGCGTTGATTAAATAATTAACGGGATTACCGCAAAACTTACGCTTGTTCAAAGGTGAATAGATTCTTTCAAGCTCTTCATAAAAAGATTCATCTGCAAGAATACCCCGTGCTTCATCTTTGGCTTTCGAAAAGGATAATTGTTTGTGCGGCAGAACAAATTCATCAAACTTTAAATCAAAATTATCATTCAAATATTCGGCGTTGCACCATCTTGTCGCCACACGTTTTGAGCATCTGTAAGCATTTCCACCTGCACCATCTATTGTTCTGCATCGAATTAAAGATATTGCCTCTGTAACTGTTATTTCCTCAGGAGTTTTAGAAAAATTTATGCTTTTAATTGTTTCTCCGGTTTCATCGAATTCGCTTATTACTCGCTTTTTAATCGATGAAAGCGAGTAATCACTAACCGAGAACATCAAAATAGCGTCAATTGTTGTTTCATCACGGTCAAGAATAATCACCCTAAATATTTGTCCGCCAACATAACTCGAATCAGCTTTTCTCCAAAATCTCATCAGCTTGGCTTCATCCGTTTCTTCTGTAACCGTGTATTTGCATTTTATCTTGTAATAAATCATATTGCACCTCCTTGTTCTGTGTACTATAAATATACCATATAGCGTGAGATAAAAAAGGTGCATAAAGAAACAGAGCAGCAGTGCCACCCTGTCTATGTGTTTTTATAAATCTGTATTATAACCAAACGCTTTCAGGACTTTGAAGTAACACCACATATTTGGATTATACGAAAAACAGTCGTCAAATATCGCTGCATCATCTCCCGTATATTGCCTTAGCAGCGCCGCAGCTATTCCCGCTGAACGTGACACGCCTTCATCACAATGGATTAACAATAATACATCCTTATATCTTTCGACAAATCCGGCGATCCTTTTTGCGTCTTTATCCGTCATCAGCTCTTTAATTGCAGCATAATCATCATTGATGTCAATACTATCCTGTCCGTCTACGTCGGCGAAAGACAAATCCAGAATATCCACAATGCCGTTTGTTTCGCTTTTGAAAACTTCGTATGGGTATTCGGTATTAGGCGTGGATATTGATATGATGACCGTAGGCGTGTTGTGACAGCTCTTGCAATAGTTGAATGCTTCCAACCTTGACATTACTCGAATTTCGGGCTTTCGTTTCACTTTTGTTTCTCCTGAAAGTATTTAAGCAAAAGCAAATTATTCACTTCGGCAAGGCAGGAAGCAGAATCCCACTGATTTCCTAATTCTCGATATACATCAATCGCCTTTTCGTCAACCTCATAATCTTTTAATATCCGTATATCTAATTCTTTTTCTGCTCCTTTATCCCAATTCCGTATAATTGCAAATATATCATCGCAAAAATCATCGGATTTTCTTAACTCACTGTATGTATCATCCTGAAACACATAATCCTTAACCGCTTCATAGTTATCCTTACCATCTGTCCAACACCGGGAATATGCGTATACTCTTGCTAATTCTAACGAGCTTTTCGGCGTTGAATAGTGCGGTTCATAATGAAAATGCTTTTTACAAATATCATTGTTTACTTTCTCAATCAATTCAGGAGTTTCCAAATAAACTTGACTGAAATTCTCTCCGTTCTCTGCTGAGAGCTTTCCGATTTCCTCCAACTGATGAAATTCCGGCAAGCGGATTCTTGAATATATCCTCGGATAAACATCACATTCGTTAAATCTTTGATTCAATCGACGCTGAACAAACTCCCGAACAGGCTCTGCAATTCTCATTTCAAAAGAGGATAAATACTCAGAATATACATATTCAATCGCCATATCGGATGGCAAGGTACTGTATCCGTATTGTGCTGGATTTACATTGGATATTCCCAGCAGATAAGCGACAATAAGTCCGGCTTCAATTCCGAACATTGCGGTCGGGTAGCCCAGTTCCTTGGAAAGAAATGCAATTTCATGCATCACAAGTAAGTCAAATGCAATCTCGCTGTCCTGAATCATCCGCAGTTCTTTTTCAACCTGCGGAATCATTCCGTTGCGCTCCGGATATTCGGGATGACGCGGGAATTCTCTGTCAGCCCTTCTCAGGCATATTTGAAAAATCTCATCGTAGGCTTTGTCGATTTCACTTTTTCTCGGTGCGGAGTAAAACAAATCCCCCACGCTCATTTTGTCCGTTGGTATGGCAATTACAAATCTCATTTGAGCAGACTCCTCTTTGATGCTCTTACGATATACGGATGTCTTTCTTTAGGATTCAACAAAGCTTTTAATATTTTTTATGTATTTTTCTCTGGCACTGCTTGAAAAATGCGCCGAAGGATGATAGGCATACATTATTTGCATTTTTCTTAACGGTTCGGTGCTTGGATCAAAATAATCATTAATCCCGAATATCTCACCGATCTTCGAATTGTCAAGTTCTATTATATCTGATGTCGGTACTTGTTTTTGTTCCGTTTTGCCGTTCTCTAACTGTTTGATACATTTTTGAATAGTATTATAAAATTTCTTGCCAAAGTCACGTTCTATGTGTTTATCGTATCCTTTGCCGCTGATAAAAAGCAAATGCGTTGGTCTGAGAATATTCAACTCGTGCCAAAAAATATTATGCCCCTCACTTTCTATACCGTTGAATGTATAACGAAACTCGCCGTATACCACTTTTTCAACGTTTTCATCAAACGGAGTATAGTTACCTCCGATAGATGATTTGTTTAGATTGTTATTCAGCGTGGAAAGGACTTTTTCTTCGTTAGCTTTTTCTCCCGTAATATCAATACCGCAAATAATTCTCCTTGTTTTAAGATAATTTGTTGTCGGGCAATGAGATGATATTAGGTTTGCATCAGGGTCATCAATATGAGCTATTGCATACTCATAACCGTAGTAGGCGTCCTTCTGATATGTGATGTCTTTTTTCAGAAGTCGTCCGTTTGCAGTATGCGCCTCTTTTCCATACACCATTATCTTATTTCGAGCTTTTATATAGGAGTCAAAGCAGGTCAGTAGCTGAACACCGTTATATCCGCATAGATTCAGTTTCACATCGGAACTTTCTGCATCGGAACTTTCTGCTATGGTTTGCATATTTTTATAAAACGCTTGATACATCGCATAAAGCTCTGCATTTTTCTTTTTTGTTATGTCTTCTTTTTTGGTATTCCTCTCAAATATCCCCGTTTTTGAATAATCTATATATGACATTGTATATCTCCTTTTCATTAAACTGTGTTTGACATATATTTTCCCAAACTTTTATTTAGGTTTTTGATCATCCTCTCCCGCAAAGCAACTGGCTTGATAACCTCAATCCACGGTGAAAATGCCTTTGCAAATTGCTCCATAGCAAGCTCGTTGACGTTTACTGCCACAGTTATTTCGTCATCGGTTTCTTCGCTGAATCTGACTTCCTTGCCGAACATATCGATGATGTCGCTGATCAGGCTTTTATCCGCTCGGAACACAGCCCTCACGTTCTCGCCCGAAAACATATAGACGTGCTTATCCATATACTCCTCAAGATCAAGCTTTCTGCCGTCGCTGCCCTTGAGCTGATCAAAGGGCTTGATGTTTTCGTCAAGGATCTCCAAATCCGTTATGCGGTCGACGCGGTAGTTGCTGATATCGTCGTACTTATCATAGTTGCAAATCAGATAATACTTGCCCTCTTTGGCGACTAACTGATAGGGATTGATGATGTATTCCCTTATCTTGCCGTATTTATTTCGCCGCTTATGCAGCTTTTTGTCGGTGTGATATTCGAGATAGTGAAAACGCACCTTGCGTCTTTTGTCGATCGCCTCGTCTAACAGCTCAACATTGTAGAAAAGCTGCTTGTTGTCCGTCTTATCCTCCGGCATACGGGCGATATGGTTCACTCGTTTTTTAAAATAGATATTGGACAGTGAAGCTAACTTATCGACCAGCTCCTTATCCTGTTTGTAGGGAATATGATTTGAGAACAGCACACTGTCAATCAGCAGCCGTAGCTCACTGTCGGTAAATTCACGTTCCAGATAAAAGTCGGAAAGGATCACATTCTCCTGTTCTTTGCCGTCCTTGTCTTTGAATATTCGCACGCTCTCACTGTAATTGATATTATAGCCGAACTCGATCAGATTCATCAGATTGCGCTTTACCGCCTTGCGCTCAACGCTCATATCATATTCACGCTCAAGAATATCCTGAATCTCCTTCTGGCTCAGCCGGTGATTCTCATCCGTATAGCGTTTGAGAATATCCAAAATATTCATTATTGTCAGCTTTTTGGGTTGCTTTGTGTACATAGCTATCCGACATCCTTGCTTTGATATTTAATGGATTACATAACTATTATACAATGGGCCGTGCACCAAAAACAACCCATAAATTATTTTTTTAATTAGATGATTATTATTTGGCTGTGTAGCCAAATAATATTATAATTATCCAATATGGTGTAGATTATTTCTTATCTTCGATATAGCTTTATCACATACTCTCTTTGCCGTATCAGCATCACTAAAACCGTGATCGGTTGCAATGTCGGTATAAGGCAGCGGCTTGATCGGTTTTTCTTTCGGCTTGCCATTTTCGTCCAAATCGGTCTCGTCAGCGTAATGCGTGCTGAAACATTCAGGGCAGAAACCGAGGTGTTGGGCGAGCATTATCTTCTCCGTATATTCCAAGCTGCTATAGGCTTCATACAGTTTATAATAAAGCTCCTGCTTGAAATAGATATTTTCGGGATTGAGTGAGGAATGGGGCAGAAGAAAATCTGTTGTCTGTTCATCGTCATCATCGTTACTATGAATATCCGTATAGTTTTCGGTGAGAATACCGCCCTCAATGATAGACTTTGTTTTCTCATAGCTTTCACTAATTTGCGTTGCAACCTGTGCGATGGTTTCCTCTGTAAACTCACCGCCTAAATCCTTGTATATCGCTATAGCCTTGCGAAGCCGAGCGTATTCAAACTCACTTTGTACGGAATAGCCTGTCCGCATTGTGCGGATGTAGTTGTGCGCTTCACGCTCCATATATCTATTGGCGTATGGGAAAAACGGCGATTTAGATATATCGTAATTTACCAAAGCCTTACACAAGCCTGTTACAAGGCTTTGCTTTATATCGGCAAAATGCTCTTCCATTTTGTATGTTTTCCTATATTCCTTTGCCGAATAATTCATTTGTGGCTCATAGTAGTGCAGAAACCAATAGAAATATTTGTCGTTTCGGGTTTGAACATACAGCCGAATATACTCCTGCAAATTCCATTTAGGCGGTGGCGGAGTAATGCGGTACATATACAAATCTTTACTTTCAATATGGCTCACTTTTGCTTTAATCTCCTGTCCGTTTCCATATATAAACTCTCACGCTTCATATCTGTTTTGTATTGACCGTTAGCGTAGTTGTCGTCAAACTTCGCTTTTTGCCAATACTCTTTAGCAATCTTCAGCGCCATTGCAGCAAACTCTGCTGTGATGGTGCTTCTTTTTTGTTCTACACGAATTGCAGAGCAGCGGTTTTTGTAGATGTGCGTAACCGGATTTGCTTCGGCAAGCTCCTTTTCCTTCATCCTCGCCGCGTATTTTCGGCAGGTAATTGATTTCCCTTTCAGCGTATAGGGCGCAATACCGTTGCAATACACTTGCCGTCTTGCAGAAGTCATCAGGAAATAGCGCTTGCAAATCGGACACCTTCTCGGATAATGACCGTAATGCAACCCCTCGAAGAAATCTGTCAAAACAAAGCTGTAGTAGTTATCAAAATACATCCTTCTCGCCGTAACCATCATTTTGCTCTTAGTCGTCTTTCGCATAGCGACATACTCGGATGTCATATTGAGCTTCTCATTGCCGAATATATCCAATGCAATCGGCAATAGATGCGGCTCGTCAAAGCGTTCCGCTTCATCAAGTCTGTTACAAAACTCGGTTAAGCCATCAAAGGCTTCACGCATATCGTTGCTGATACGATCATAGAAAGTCAGTGTTGTCATTATATCATCAAGAAAGTTGTCAGCTGCTTTCTGCTGCTCCTTATCAATCTTTATCGGCAGTAAATCCAAGGCGGATTCATTGATTCCCATAGCTAAAATCTGAGCCTTTGAATTGAAATATTCTCGGATAAAGTTTGCGTTATCCTCTGTAAAAAGTTCGGATATTTTAATACGCTCGGCTTCAATATCCAGCTTAGTGAACGGTTGCAGCTTGGGTAAGGTTTTTAAGATTTGTTGGATCTCCCACCCGGATCGTAAAACATCATTGTTATCAAGATAACCGGCAGAGATCGTATCGTATAAATGCCAGCTGTATTGTTTGAATACAGCCAACCGAGCCGCCGTATCGTCCATATAATATTGATTCAAAAGGTGCGTAGCGAACGTTCCCGCAGGATAAGTCTTGTTGCCGATCCGTATTCTTCCGTCACGAAAATCGGCACTGAAAAAGCTGATTTTTTCCATAATCAACACCTCCTCACTATCAAGTCTACCAAAACAGCAGTCCCATAAAACTCCCTATGCTCAGATTTTGAAAAATATTTTTACATATTTTTACATTTTTTTGAAAATTATGTTTTCCAAAGTATAAAAATATCGGTTTGAATTCTGATTGTTCAGTATTTAAGCCATTTTTTCAATGTTTTCTTTTTGATTTTCACTATGTTTTCTTAAAACCCCTAACTTCCGTTTTATCGTGTATTTAATACAGTAGAGGGACGAAAAGCCCTCCAAAATACACGAAAGGAGGTAAAAGCTATGGTGCTGAAAATTACCGAAGAGCTGTCCGACAGAGTAAACCGCATTGTCCGTCATTCGTGCTGTAACTGTATTGACGGCAACTGCCTGTTGCTCGACGATGGCGAAGAACACAGCTGCGTACAGCTAATCAGCAAGTATGGCATTTACTGCAACTATCTTTTGAAATGCGTATTGCCTGCTTTTCCAAAACTTTACGGCGACATACTCGCCTACAACGAAAAACTGAAAGGATGATTATGTGAAAACACTAAACGATTTTAAGATTATCGGTATCGACCACGGTTATGGCAATATGAAAACCGCTAACTGTTGTTTCCAGACAGGCGTAATCAAAAGTGATACCGAGCCGCCATTCACCAATGACCTGCTCATTTGGAATAACAAGTATTATTCTATCGGTGTCGGTCATAAGGAATTTATGGCGGACAAATTTACTGACGAGGATTACTATATCCTCACTCTTGCCGCTATTGCTCGTGAGCTTAACCGTGAACGTATCACCGACGCAAAGGTATATATTGCCGCCGGACTTCCGCTGACTTGGGTAACACGGCAAAAAGAGGAATTTAGGAAATACCTGCTTCAACATCGAACAGTAGATTTCAACTTCCGCAGGACAGATTATCATATTGAAATCATCGGAGCCGATGTATTTCCGCAGGGCTTTGCGGCAATAGCCGAAAGGCTCGGTGAATTTAAAGGTACGACAATGCTTTGCGACATCGGTAACGGTACGATGAATCTCTTAAAGATTTCTGACCGCAAGCCCGATATGCTCAATATGTTTACCGAGAAATACGGCGTGTATCAATGCACTCTCGCCGTCCGTGAAGCGATGATGAGAGAGCACCACACTAACCTTGACGAGAGTATTATCACGGAAGTTCTCAAGAAAGGCACAGCGGATATTGACGGAGAATACCTTAATACAATCATTACGGCGGCGAAAGCCTATACTGCCGAAATTTTCCGCAAGCTCCGTGAGCACGACTACAATCCAAAGCTGATGAAGCTGTATGTTGTCGGTGGCGGCGGTTGTTTGATCCGTCATTTCGGAGAGTACGATAAAGACAGAGTATTTATCAATTCCGATATTTGCGCTACGGCAAAGGGCTATGAGTATATTGCCTACACAAAGCTTGTTAAGAACGGCGGTGCGGTATGATTAAGAATTTAAAGCTCCGCCTCAACTTGGACGTTGAAGCGGAGAAACGGGTATATGATTATCTCCAAAATTCCGAGCGCTCTATCAGTAAGGAAGCGATACGCTCTATCAATAAATACCTTGATTTGATAGAGGAACGAAAGAATGAGGACAGATTTCTTGACCGAGTTACCGCAACAATTCAAGATAATCTGAAAGCACTCACGCCTTTATTGAATCTGCTTACACTTACTCAGCCTGTTGCACAACCGCAGCAGGCTGTTCCTGTTTCGGACAAAAAAGACAGTGCCGCTGAAGAAAATATGCTTGAATTTCTCGATAGCTTTTAGGCGACACATTTGCTGTCAAAAGACCGCCAATTATCAGGCAATATGTCAACGCTTTTATTATACGGTACAAATCCCGATATTTCCGGCGACATTTGTCGAAAGATTGACCGCACTTTTGTCACCGAGATATTTGAGATTATTAAGACAGCGCTATACAAAGTATAAGGCACAGCAGAACGGTAAAAATTCCACTCCGTGGCTGTGTCTTATACTGTAGCGAGCATAGGTTTTGTAATGCCAAAACCGGCGGCTGAAAGCCGAAAGGGGAACATTCCCCTGTAACCCCAATTCAGAAAGGAAGTTTTACAATGCGAAAGCGCAATTTTAACATCAATGTCAGAGTAACCGAGGGCGAGAAAAAGCGGCTGAAAAGAGCCGCAAGAAACTATGGAATTTCGCTCTCGGAGTATCTGAGAAAGGTCGGTTTGAACAAAAACCTGACCGAAAAACCGATCCAAAAGCTTTATGAGGTGTACGCTTCGGTGAACGATTTGCGGAGCAATTTGTATCCGCTCGACGGAAGAATTTTGGAGAGAAAGCTCTCGGAAATCGAACAAAAAATTCTTTCCGCATATCACGAACGAAAGGAGGATGACAGCGGTGGCGACAACGAAAATTTGGGCGGTTAAGGACAATTTGGAGCGCACGGTAAACTACGCCGCCAACCCCGAAAAGACAGTTGATTCCGATTTGAAAAAGGCGATTCACTACGCCGGTGACGAAGCAAAAACGGAAAGCCGCTGTTATGTAACGGGTGTAAACTGCAACGCCGATACTGCTTTTGAGGAGATGAGCGCCGTGCAGGAACGCTTCGGAAAAACAGGCGGTAACGTCGCCTATCACGCTTATCAGAGCTTTAAAACAGGTGAGATAACGCCGGAGCTTTGCCACGAAATCGGCGTTAAGCTTGCCAAGAAAATGTGGGGCAACGAGTATCAGGTTTTGGTTGCGACGCATCTAAATACCGGTACGCTGCACAATCACTTTGTCGTTTGCAGCACTAATATGTGGACAGGCAAAAAGTTTGATT